>Ga0123354_10001409_pt1 | contig 29105 bp, 13 predicted proteins | sample TergutLab28metaG_2_FD_97872 | JGI IMG/M metagenome (GOLD analysis project Ga0123354, IMG submission 97872) | Labiotermes labralis P4 segment gut microbial communities from Petit-Saut dam, French Guiana - Lab288 P4 | ecosystem: Host-associated > Arthropoda: Insects > Digestive system > Gut ... | reverse complement strand
GTTATGCAAAAAAATAGTGAATTCCAAACAAAAAAGGGGATGAGTCAAAACGACAGAACTTTTGGAGGAGGAGGGGGGACAGAGATTATGGAGCATATATCCAAGAATCCATTTGACTAAATACATGAAGTGCGGTTGCTGAGACCTAGCGGTATGTCCGTCCGATATATAAATGATGGATGTTGCCTAAAAGAACACTGAAAGCTGAAATTATACAAATTTAGGGCAAGTTTTGGACGAGTTACGCCATTGTTGGAGAAATGACGTATGTTAAAGTTGAAGTAAAGTAGAGTGCACTTCACGAGCGCTATAATAAACGTTTTAGTTTCTTAAAAGCAGCTAGTTTCGTGGTCGTTGCTGGCTTCTGGGCAGATGCCGTTGTGGGATGACGTGCCGCCCCAATTTCTAGAGTAGAAGTGGGTATGGAGATTACACGTTTCTCCGAAACTTTGGAATCTTTATATCGAAGATCAGGGTATCAAATCTCAGACGACGGCGAACTTCATAATTTCCCTTTTGAGAAACATTTCATAGATGATTTTATGTTTACGGTTCCGTGCATCGCCGATCTATATTAATAATTGTCCAACGAGATGCAACACAAAGCAGTCTATTTATTATTCCGCAAGTTCACTCTACTTGTCTCGGGTGTCAACCGCACCCATCATCAAAACTGTAACTACAGCCTCCGGTACTGGTTATATTTTTTGTGCAGCTACCTCCCTCCAACGTTGGAGGCTGTAGTTACAGTTTTGTTTACTCCTGATGATTTGTGCGGCTGACACCCGAGACATGTAGAGTGAACTTGCAGAATAATAAATAGACTGCTTTGTGTTGCATCTCGTTGGACAATTATTAATATATTTCGTAGATAATTTATTGATCTGATGACACAGTATTTAAAGAAGGGATTTTTTAGTTGTTGGCCTTGTCGATTCTGTCGCATGTGCTATTTTCTCCGGCCCCCTCATAAATTCTTTTCCTATCACATTCACGTATTTTACTGGGGACACTTTTCTTCAAACGCCTCAATCCGTTGGAATCCCTCAGGATGAAAGAGTTCTTCTACGTGATGGAAAAATGGGCAGACTTAGGGTTGTTTAAATTTTAAATGCTTATGGGCCATTCCATTATTTGCCTCGTGAGATGAAGAATAAAAGCTCGAATTTCCCGGGGCCTTATGAATCGACACAATCTCAGAACCTTTGAGCGTGTGCTAAGATGCGCCGCGTGTGCTGTAATGGTTCTATTTCTGGAAAGTAAAATTTCCACTGGACTCAGGTTTCTTACTGTATATTTTTACTGGTGTTTTATGTGTTTTACTTTGTAACAGAAACATTCTTCACATCCGTAACTGTCCTCCTCTCAGTATTTCAGCACGATATACCGCCAGTAACTGGTCCAACGTCGGTAAGTGCTAGCAGTTATTAGTTAATATTTGCGAGGCTACTGATTTGTCTTGCGAATTGGTTTCAATTAAATTTAATCTTACTGGCACTATTGTAAGCACGGAACTGCAGCGTCATCAGGTCGCACGCTACAGCATGTTTCTAGATCCGAAAAGTTTTCTGGATTGAAAGGTTGAAGTGATATTTAAGACAGTTAAGTATGGCATGATGGAATCTTACTCAGGACCCTTGCTCATAAAAGTCAGGTCAGCGATAATAGGGATGGCATAATATGCACTATGATTGTAGTAATATTATGTTCTGTTCGCTATAATTAAGTACCAATGTGTGTGTGTGTGTGTGTGCGTGCGTGTGTGTGTGTGGACCTCCAACGTTATTTTTGCTATTCAAATCAAATGTAACATACTCTTTTACTTTAACGTTTGCCTGAAGTTCGTGCATCTCCCGATGCATTTGTATACGTCACTGTCAGCGGGTCCGGAATAGAGACTGTGCGTATTTCGTGTTTTCTGTATCAGACACAGACGTCTTTCAATGTAACTTCACTGTCATCCGGATGGAGGTCCTGCTGTGTGTTATTAATGGTACAGAGGATGGGATTTCATCTGTGTTTGCAGGCGTCATTTTTCGTTCCAAGCTGCAGATTGCTATCATTTTCATAACTTGGGACCCAAAGCAACAGCACCGAACCGTTTTAGAGGGCGATCAGATTTTCAGTGGGAAGGCTTGGAGCGAGTTAAGGTTTAGCGATAGCGGTGGCGGATTGGCGGACGAAACAAAGCTAGGCCCCCCCTCCTCCCCCTCCTCTTGTACATCCACCCTATCCAGCTATATTGAGTAGACCCGCCCGCCAGTTCAGCTAGTCGCTTCACCGGCGCGAGAAACTAATGACCTACGTACAATGTGTCTAGAATTTGAAGTTTTATTTTTAGAGACAGCTATGAAGGGATACGTATTGGGACATATGGTTCGGGCACGACTTAAAAGAAGAATGAACACGACTCCGAAACACGCGGTAGGTGTGCAGGAATCAGGGTGGAAGTCATTCGATCACTACGACGTGTCAGAATAACAGCACGCAAGATTGACGTTCGCCCGGACGGTGTTTGGAGCCAGAACCTGCAGGATGTCCAGCAAAAGATGCTAAACCCTCGAACGCAAAACGTTCCGTCCCTTATCCCCACAGCGTGCTGTAAACTATGTGGCATGATAATAATTTTCATACAGAGCGGTAGCAAGTAGACTGAACATTATCTCAAGTCTCATTATTTCACTATGAACCTCGTGTACCTTCATTAGTGTCGTTTTCAAACTCATTACTTACCTTGTGAGGCGTCGTCAAGGGCGTATTAATGAAGCGCAAGGAAATCGGCTGGGATCACATGGACCGGATTGATCTGGCGTTGGGTGGAGACATGTGGCGGGCCCTTGTGATTGCCATGATAAACTTTTGGGTCTATTAAAATGCGGGAGAATTCTTGACTAGCTGAGGAACTGTTAGCTTTTTAAAGGGTTGTTCTCCGAAGATTTAGTTATGGAGGGCCTAATGCATGAGCTGTAGTTACGGCTTTGGTACTGATTTTGGTTTCGTGCCGTATTTGCGTCATACTTACTGGTCGGTATCCAACATGATTAGATGTCCTTCCACAATTTTCTAAGCAGCCGTCTTAAGACCAAACTTTATCGGATTTTAAAATCTAATGGTATGCATTTTCCGTGCAACTATATTACATATTTCAAATTTAACACCAACTCGTTGCATGGCTTATTTGTTAATAAATGCCCCGGCATGTTTCGGCTTTAACTGTTGGTCATCTTCAGGAAGCTCGTTATGTATTTTAGCATAAGCTGCACACGTTAACTTCCGAGCTCCCTGAAGTTGCCCGACAGTTAATGCCTAAACATATGGGAGCATTAACAACAGGCATGCAACAAGTTGGTGTTAAATTTTTCTTATTTATCAGAAATTGTTCAACATGCTGACGGACCCTCCTTGTTGTGATTCTAGTTAATGCATTTCGTTCAAGCGACGCGTACGTATGAAGTGCTGTGTGTGTGTGTGTGTGTGTGTGTGAATATTCAGTAAGCTTTAAAGAAAGGGACTGGACTTCTTCTCTACCCCTAGCTGTGCGTCTTTGTAGTCGGAATGCTGTAATGAACGCTTACCGCCACGATAAGAGCACCATGCGGTTCCCTTTGAAGATCGATTTGATGGAACACAGCTGCTCGCCCGAGATGTGGCTGGGAATATTCTTTCCAAACTTGTGCAGCAGTGTGGTGGAACGTTCGTTTAGAAGCTGAGCTTCCGAGTGTGACAGAATTACACACCCAGGAACAAATAGAAAACATGAAATGTAACATAAAATTATTCTGAATATGTGGGCCGAGGTTGTTCGAGAATAGGGTGCCTCGGAAGATACTTGGTCCTAAGACGGACGAGGTAACAAGGGAATGGGGAAGACTGCATAACGAGGAGTTTTGTGATCTGTACTCCTCACCAAATATAATTCGGGTGATCAAATATAGGAAAATGAGATGGGCAGGGCATGCAGCATGTATGGGGGACAGGAGGGGTGCATAGAGGGTTTGGTAAGAGACCTGAGGGAAAGAGTTACTTGGTAGACATAGGCGTAGATGGGTGGATAATATTAAAATGTTCCTTCAAGAGTGAGATGGGGAAGCATGGTGTGGATTTATCTGGCTTGGAATAGGTATAGGTACTGGGCATTCGAGAATGCAGTATTGAACCTTCGGGTTTCATAATATTCGGGGAATTTCTTGACTAGCTGCGGACTTGGTACATTCTCAGGAAGGACTCTGATCCATGGAGTTGGTTAGCTAGTTACTTAGTTGTGTACTGTATAGAACTTAAAGCGGTGAATATAAAAATCACGCTGTTTCGGGATGTGACGCCGTATAATTTGGTTGGTAGATAAATTTCGGATGAGCCTGTTTGCGATATACTCATTGTACATGTGTAAGCTACGACCAAGATGTAGGCATTTTGTTTCTCTGAAACGTAACTGTATTCCACTGACAAGGAGCGGATCCATTCTATGAGTACGATACATTTACACGCGCAAGATTTAGTGGCGCATGACCAGTTGCTACTACCAATCCTGACAGCATTCGGACAGTACAGTCGCTCACTGCACGTCACACGAAACGCTTGATGTGTTCAGTCTGCGCAGTAGCAGAACTGTCGCCCCCCAAAAGTAGCAGTCCTCTAGTCCACCCAGTAGTCAACACCACCCAGCACCGCACCAAACACACCCACCCCCGGTGGTTATTATCTTTTGGCATTCCTTCAGTAGAGCACGTTTTAAAAGGGGTGGCCCCCGCGCAGAAACCAAATTTGGGCTTACAGCGAAACGGGCGGGTCCATTTAAATTGGGGGGGGGGGGGGGGTCAGTTCGGTCGACTACTGGCAGCCGAGGTGTGCGCATCAGCAGTAGTAATGGTAGTCATGCTGGATACACCATGTTCTGAGGTAGTGTGTAAAGACTACTGGCTACCCACTCCACTCGCATGTTTCCCCTTCACTTCCCCTACCGTGCGTCACCGTGTGCCATCAGGTTTCAACTGAGCTCTAAATACTTACATTTTATGTATCTGAACGCATGGGTACAAAATGTATGGAGACACAATAAATGAAGCTGGAAACAAACAGAAGATGTACTGCACGAAGTACTTCATACATTACCTAGGCCTACTGAATCAAAACGCAATTTTCCTCGAAATTAAGTACAAGAGAAATTTAAAAATACTTCTGAAAGTTAAATCACATGATACGCAGTCGCTCAGAAGACGCACTACGAAATGGGACGATAATTAAATTAACGTTGGAGAGTCAAGCGGTGAGGATCGGTTAGATGAAAGCGGTGTAATCCCTAGGAACTACAGGTTTCGAGATCATCAGAATTGCCAGAACATTCCTTTACTCTTAGTAATTAACCAACTTAATGCACAAACTCTTGTTTTATAATAAGTTTATTATACGCCTCTACATGTTTCGTGCACTATGTTCACATCATCAGGAGGTCAAAATTGTATTATACAGCATCTGGTATCATCACACTTGTAGGTGGCTGCCCTGTGCACAGGTTGAGAGAGGACTCCTCTCTCAACCTGTGCACGAGACAGCCACCTATAGGTGTGATGATACCAGATGCTGTGTAATACAATTTTGACCTCCTGATGATGAGTACATAATGAACGAAACTTGTTGAGGCGTATAGTAAACTTATTATATAACAAGCATTTGTGCATCAAGTTGGTTAATTACTAAGATTATACTGAGATGCACGGTCAACAAAACAAAAAAAAACATTCCTTTACTTTTGCTTAGTTAGATTTTCCTGATAATTTATTTAACGACACTGTCTTAGATTCACACATTATGCAGCATAACGCCGCAGGACAAATTTGGAAGAATGTGGAAAAGATTTATCATGGCTTGTTGTGCATTAATAGCCAGCTCTTATGTTTAAAAAAATAAGGAATTTGGCACAATAAAGTGTAGAAATGGATACTTATAATGTAATATGCAAGCTTACTGACAGCATGAAAATGTGCTGAACTAAAATGTCAAAACACGTAACACGAGTAGTGCTGTTGGCTATGCATATGTGAGACAGATATTTCAAGCATCTAAACCTGGAAGGCAGTGAGAAAGAAACTAGGAACTCTCAATCAGCTAACACAGATTTTGGGCGGGGAAATCTAAACTGAAAATTTAAGATGGCAAATGCTAACCACTCACACGTCAATATGTGTGTGTGTGTCTATATACATACATTGCTAAACTTGTTGGCCAGTCTGACAATTCCTACGCATCTTTCAATGCTACGTAGTCATTTATGATACAGTTTATAGAGTTAACTAGGCCCTTTCTTTGGAAATGGACAATTATTATGAAAACGAGTGCCGCTTTCCAAGTACGCTAAAGCACTGTGTTCGTTTTACTCTAAATAGTATAGAATGAATAATCGGCATTTTTAAGTGTCCCTAAGACTGGAAAACGGTGTTCATTTATTGGCTATGATCAGGATGAATTGTTTATTGCGTATTCAATACATTCTAATGCTGGTATAAGATCATATAACGTTTTTTAATCCTGTAAAATATGACAGATGTACAACCCTCTGCTAAATGGCTATGTCTACCACGCTCCGCATGTTTATGGTCCCGCTATCAAATCTTGTCTCGGAAACCTGTTATGCTGACTGTGGTTGACTGTGTTTGACTGTGGGTTTTCTCAGCATCTGTGAGCAATTGCCGGTATACTATATTATATAGGGCCAAAATCGCTTGTGTTCACATTCTTTCCGAAACTTTTCCATTATTCGACGCTACAAAATATCTAGAATTTAAAGTTTCTTCAAATACACAGACAAAAGACAGGAATTGTTCGTATAATGCAATAATGGGGCACGTTCGACTTTCGCACCTTGGATGGACTCTTCTCAGCTGGATATACTATTTAATCCACTGGTGTCACACAATCTGTTATTGTTCACATTTACAGATAAGTTATATAGAATTTTTTTACTACTAGCGAGCTAGTATATATCTTTAAAGAACTTATTAGTATACGTTAATTTTCTCTATTTCAAATTTGTAGCCCATTTATGATCTTAATTTGACGCCGTCCGAATATTTCGTAAGTGATGAGTTGCGAGTTCCTTACTTAGTTTGCAGGTATATTAATAAGACTCTTATACATGCACATAAAATTTCATGTTTCGACATATAATCCATAAATATTACGTACAGCAATCGCACTTTAGCTTTTTTTAAGTTATGCATCACGTAAATGGCATGAAGAAGTAAAACGTTAACGTCATATAACGTGACGTAACAACAGGAAGACTAGACAACTGGATTATTCGTCACACCGCAGCGAATAGCATTCATGTGGCACCATATTAAGTAATCATAATAAACAAAAAAGTAGTAAATATTATGAATGAAGTTACATTTTTGCCTCATTCTCTGGAATAGAGTTATCATCCATGTAGACAGCCACACTATATTTAAATCTTTCACTGTATTTCGTGTTTTATCCTACAAATGACGAGTGATGTAGAACATGTGTCAGTTATTTTTGTCCGACTGAATGCAAACCTGGATTTCATCGACAGATTTCAGTAAATATCCTCAACACCAAAGTTCGTGGAAATCCGTCCACTGGGGGAGGGGGACGCGATTTGATACATGGGGACAAACAGCGATGACAAACCTGACAATCGATTTTCGCAGTTTTATGGGAATGCCCCCCAAAGCGACAGTCACTGCGTTGTCTTGCTTTGATGTAGACTGGGAACAGACGTAGAAATTACAAAGTGTCCTCAGGCACAGAGATTTGTGACAGAATCAAAACGCCAGATGTTTGTGTCGAGAAGATATAACTACAGAATCAGAAACACGACGTCGTATTGTTAGTAAGCAGAGTAGGCACCGTTCATTTTGAAACCAATTGTATAACTTCTAAAACAGAGCATACACCCTGCGAAAAACACTGTTCTCGGAACTACACCCACAAGAATTTGGCTGCACATCCTATCTGCAATGAATGCTGCCTCAGAGTCACATTCAAACTACTCCAGTGTTTTCTAACAAAGTGCCACAGTTGTGATAACAGGAGAGTACTTGCTTGTCACGTCGTCGGAGGTACAAACTTCACAAAACCTGTAATAGATACTGCAACACGAAATGTTCAGTAGTGAAGCTTTGGAATGAAATAAATCCGGGGGAAAATAAAGACAAAAAATAGCCAACTCTATCCAACTAAGCCCCCTTCTTCTTCGTAAGCTAACCGTATATCCGCTAGTAATAAAATTCCCCGCTATCAGTGAAACGTGATGAGTCGTTAATCGCTTTCATAAGGACCGTCATTTGCACCTATTCTGAGCTACAATAATCCAGTCCACATCAAAAACTTCTCCCTTCAGATCCACTGTATTAACCCTAATACCCTTATACGCGTAATTCCAAGGCTTTAATTCTTCCCTCTTAGATTTCAGCCGAAGTGTTCACGCATTACTGTTGTGTACATTAGTTAGGGAATCAGGTTGCAACTACGATAACTGAGTTTTATTCACCCTTTTAATTACTCATCCTTAGAACTTAGAAAACTGCAGCTTACTCTCAAAAAGAGTCTACTGGAAAGATCATATCTGAATGACTGTGTTTGAGTATATTCTGTGTTAGCATTTCGAAACAAGCTGTTACAGAGATATAACAAAATCTCAGACCCTCTACCTTATTATTATGGAACCCGTTTCATAAATAATTGTTGACGGGCGTCAGTACGCCTGTTAGAGTTCTGATCAATATTAATGACATTCAAAACACATCCTTAATATTATTAATAATTTTGATCAGAGACTGACGCCTGTTTTTGAAACGGAATTAAATAGTCCACTAATTTTGTTCGTTAATGAAATGATGGCTCCTGTGCCAGTCACTCTATTGTGAAGTTACAAATACGACGCAGGCTTACAAGAACAAGAAAACTGTCCTCTTAGTTTTTATTCACACAGAGTTAGAACTGTCGTTATTGCTAATCGTAAGCTTATTTAGTTAAAATTTTGCTAGTTAAAAAATAACTTCAATCATAACAATCATAACAACATGATCTACAGCAAGAAAACATAACAAACCAAACATTACAAATTATGCTGTCAAATTCATCAAATACCCCTAGATAATTAACAAAATTACGCTGTAGACTGGACGAAGCAAGAAACGTTTTTCGTTGCCGGAGAAGATTAAAGATTTTCTCTATTCCAAAGCCTCTAGAAAGGATCTGGTTCCCACCCTGCCTGCCCTTCAACAACGGTACTCTTTCCTCTGGAATACAGCGGCCAGAGCGTGAGGCTAACAACTCACTTCCAGCTAATACTTAGGTTAAGAACGCATGTAAGTAATCATCCATTCCCCCAGACGCCTTCTGGTGTGTACAGGGCAACTTTACATAGTACTTTTCCAGAGGATCCAGAAATACAAACAGCATGTACCGCCAAATATGGTAAGTGGTGTTTCCGAAACTTTTTAATCAGTCAGACATTGCTCTTACCTCGAAGAGAATAATAAAATGGTGGAACTCATCTTGTACAGTTTGCATTTTAGAGACCACAAAATCCAGTCCCTCGGCTCGTTATCTTTAAATGCCATGTCAGCTATACTAATAAGTACTGAATCAACTGAAGAGATTGTTTGGCACCGATAAATGGCGGGCTGTGCAATAATATCAGTGATGAGATGGAATGATATGCAGGAAGAGACATTAGTGTATTTTGAAGTTTATAGTTAGGAAATTTAATGAAACTCTTTCCAACTTAATACAAGACAAAAAGTGAATAAAATGGAAACATCAAGATTAATGGTGAGAAGTTAAGGATTTGCAAAAACAGGGTCATGGCATTTACCTGGATGCAGAGAGGAGTTATAAAAATCTGTATATACGACAACCGGTAGCTTGGTCGAGGCTCGAATAGGGTACGTTCTGAATACAAGTTTGAACTCCTGCCACTACACTGTACTTCGAAATAGTACAAGTTCTGTTCCGAATTTCAAAAATAAAATAAAACGGTAATTCTATTACTAATAGAGCTGTAGGACAAGAAATCTGTGGTCAAGAAAACCAGTTTAGGTTTCTGAACTAAAGGTTTTGTAGACTGATAACAGCAATAAAAAATTTTTATTTGACTTTCTCAAGGTGATTATTCTTAAGATTACTTTATTCTGGAATACGTTGTCCGGTAGTCTGTTACATAAGGTTTCGGAAGGGGAGAGGGGAATCTCTGCCTCCATCTTGAATATACAATATAAACCTTAAAGAAACGTACGTACTTTCGCATTTCAAAGGGAATTACAAGAAAAAGTTGAAATGAAATAAATTTGTCGACTGAAAAGCTGCATAATTTGTACATCAAAAACTGAATAACAGATCTTGATACCGATGGAGTTGATACAGAAAGCATCTTACTTTCCATTCTCAGCTCCACAGCTGTCGCGGAAGGTGTATTGGACACGAACACTTTCGGTACAAATCTGTCGTGACAGTTCGATGATAATGTTGGTTTAACACACTCCCTATCTTCTGTGCCTTACAGCAATATGCTGTCGGACAGAGAGACTTCATGCAGAAGCAAAGCGTTCTCCGCCATTACAAGTAATAAATATAAATACATGCAAGGAACTGGAGTGAGCCAGTAAATATGTGTTTACCACACAAACAATATTGTTGCTAACCAACACAAATTAATTTATGCATAAAAGTTTTCAGAGCGAGATTCAAGGTTCTCAAATCGCCGAACGTTAGAATTAATTTGTGTAAGTGTGTGAGAAGTGTGAATGTCCCTTCGTAATATAGCACAAACATGAAACCGGGCAGAATTCAATTTAGCTACATTTCATGCCTAAATACTATATTTATGTAGCAGTTATTAACAAAAGAAACGAAACTTATTACTGGTAAATGTAAGCCAAACCTATTAACACGTACAGGTTGGTAATTCATCATGAAACGGGCACTACCAAGTGACACATTATTTCAGTCCCGTTTAAAGCAACGTAATGAAATTGGGAGTGAAATACTTTACATTTTCGAGGTCTTATTTGTACGGCATATGAAACTGTACCTATCTTATACACTATCATTTACGAGATCTTACAAACATATATATTACATATATAACAGCTACGTTACACTTCAAATTCAGATTGTAAAAATTTGTGCCATTAAGAAGATACTAACAAAATGAATTATACAGTTGACAAAAGTGTCAATGTTAACTTCTCCTTTAGCTGGTTCTCTTTTGCAGATCGTAACTGCATATGTCCATGTTTACTTTTCCAGCAAGGTGAGGTAATTATTGACAATGAATTGCGTCTGAATATCATTACTAAATCACGTATATGCAAGCCATGTTACTAATCCAATGTTTTGTCATTTTAAAAGAGGATCTAAAATTAAAGTTATGGTTCACCCTATAACAGGCCACTAAGGCCCAGAGAGGGAGTAGAGGCATAGCTCTACTGTTTCTTTAACCTCGGCGTTGGATGGGGTAAGTGGTCAACGCCACGCCCCGGTCTCTTTACCCCCGAGATACAGACCCGGTACGAATTGTATAGGAGGCTGGGTGAACCCCAGGGCCTGTCTGGACGGGTGTGGAAAATCTCGCCCCCACCGGGATTTGATCCCCGGATCGTCCAGTCCGTAGCCAGTCGCTATGCCGTCAACGTTATCCCGGCCCACAAAGGAGAATCTAGCGGCCAGAATTACATTGTATGGAATGCAATACGAGGTATACAAAAAAAAACGTAAACGCCATCGGCATACTAGAAAGAAGAGCAGACACAAAAAAAGTAGAGATTCGGCAGAGACAGAATCCATGGCAATTTTCAGTAATTCCGTCTGAGACAAACGGTGAATTCATTAAATAAATATATATGTAAATTTTGTTGACCTATTTACGAAACTCTGGTGCTACAAGTGGTTTATAGGCTTCTAAGGGAGTATTATCCTATAAAAAATGGTCACACACCAAACCAACTACAACCATGAAGGAACTCCCTGTGGTACGGAAATGTTGGCAAACAATCTATCCTTATCAACCATTCATGCAATAATAGTTTAAAAACAACAATTAAAATGTGTATCCGGCAGCTATGACCATCAAAAGCCCTTAACCATCTGCAGACAGACAACATGAGGACCAAACTGAATCCCTTCTGCTTTCCTACGATGGATAATAGCTACTATTCACGCATTTTCTCACCAGCCTACCTATCTAACCACTTAACGTAGCACCCACATAACCACCCACCCACCCGTCCCATCGATTCATCACGATGCTCAATCTTCTGTATCACTGCCTGATCCATGTTTGCCTCTGTCTGCTTTTGTCTATCTGTCAATCTTTAGCTCATCCCCCACCTGCCTGTCCGTTTGTCTGCATGTTTACGTACATGTTTTCGCCAAAGAAAAAAAAAACCTTTTGTCAGAACATGTTTTCAGTCGGAATCCCGATTGTGTGCTTTCCTATTACAGATGCAAATCAAATGCTGAACCACTGCATTCTTTTCTATTATTTTTCCACTTCGTTGATCTATTTCCATTTACTCCATCGCAGCCGCTTGCCTCTCAAATTACACATGCTGAGTCATTATAATGCCCGTTTGCATTTAGCTGGGAATAGAATCTAATAACCAAGGATAAGTGCCCCTTCATAAGAGGCCAATGTTCAATCACTTAGTAAAGGAATTCCCCGCATTTTGCACAAGAAAATTTCAGCGCCGTGTTAAAAAATGTTATCGCTTGCCCTCTCCAGAACCAAATGAATCCAGTCAACGTCACCACATACTGTTTCTCTACTAACTGTTTAAATATCTTCCCATCCATCCCAAATCTCCAGACGGGTTGTTTTCCCTTGTGGTTTATATGTTTGTCGCATTGACCATGCATCATACAATAATGCCCCAATCACCCTTCTTAATTTAAATAATTAATAATTTTGATTACATATTGACCCAAGGCCGAAAATGGTACTAATGGTGTAGGAAAGGAGGGTTACTTTATTATGGTCGGCTATTAACCCCTAATTCTCTCCGCCATATTTATAAATAACTGAAAAGCTTATGTATTAGGCTTTAGATCATATGATATATGACGAGAAAAGTACCGAGTATCGTTCATTCTACAACACACATAAATGTATGGTGTAAAACATATTACTAAACGTATGCTGCGTATTGATTTAGTTCAGCATGCTGGTTGCTGTGAAGAAAACAGAGCACAAGTTTCTTTGCTAGGCATTGGGCCGTAGAGTGCAGTGACGGTACGCACCACGGAAAATTTCAAAATGGAAACTAAATAAAAATTCACCACGTTGAGGGTTAAAACTAATCTTAGAAATCGCCACTCTACCTTAAAGACATGTCGGTTAGCAGTATCATCCATGCAGCTTGTTAAAATCGGCCAACAAAAAAGATACATTGCGTCTGCATTATTCGGATCATCACTTAGACAAATAGCAGGCGTACTACATTTTTGAGAATTATCTGCATCTTTTACTTTAGAAGAATGTGTGGTATGCCTGAATGAGACGTAGCAGTTGTAGTGAACAGGGATCACGTGACAGAAATATTTAAGGGACTAGGCAGTCTAATATGTTCTCAGAAGAATTTCTTCGTCGATAAACACTTCATAGTTTCAACGTCGGGACTGAAGTGGATGTTTATTTTGTTTCAGTTAATCAATGGTTCAAACAATAGCTGAGTCGACAAAATGAGGAAGCGGTAATGAGTAGTAAGGGATAGAGAACTAATTGCTTTGGATGCTAGAGTATTAGAGACATTTCTGTCATCATGAGAGGCACTCGTATTTCGATATTACACGTGACAGCAAAATCAACTCGAAAAATAATGTAAGAGATTTAAAACAGCAGTTACTATAAAAGAGTAACTACAGATAATCTAAAATTATACCGCTATGTTTACGTTGATCTAACACAAAAAAAAACACTTAGTAAATGTAATTATTTTTTTAAATATGGGAATTATATTATTTTATGTGTAGTCTGCGTTACGCAGTAGTTGTTTCCATTAGCCACGCAATTTACATGGACTTGCGTTTCTTCACCCTAATGCGTTACTTTTAGCATACCGGTAATCTAAATTTAGTGTCAACGTCCAACTGTCAGCATCTATTATGAAGATATCAATGTTTTGAGATAAAAATATCTTTGTCCGATATTATTTTAGCAGAGCCAATGACAAGCCCACATATTTCGTAAAAGTTTACGACAAACGTGCCAGATTAGCGACTCCACGAAGTACAAGCTTTCTTCGGAATCTGATAATTTTTCAGGCAATCAATTGTAAGCCTTTTATGTTCCCTGTCGTTCTCATACGCCAACATTTGCACATAATAAAGTCATTATAATTTATCTTTAAACATGAGCCCACCTGCATGTTTCAGGGATACATAATATATATCATGGAGATATATAAATATATATTAAAGTGAAATATTTTTATTCTCTACTGATTTGAAATTTTAACCACATTTAGAGGGCTTGATTCTTCTGCATCGAAGCCATCGACATTAGATGTATGTATAGGTATAAAAACACGAACTGTAAACGATGGCATATCAATGAATTTTAACCAAAAAGTGCCAACAACATACCAGTAATAATATCTACATTATTATATTTATAGCTGCAATTATATATTTTTAACACTCTACATGTAAAATTGATGTATTAATATTATACATTTCTCTGTATTAACATCTCCGTGAGGATGGCGACTTATCGCTACAACTGTAGGAGGGTTCATGTTTATGCATAATTTATAATAGTTTTATTTTGTGTATGTTGGGATATAGATATGAACGAGTGCAAGCACATTGCACGGACTGAATGATATTAAAGTTCCCTGTCATGTTCATCAGAGCCCGTTATTGGTTACTATACTGAACCAGCTGCATCCCATCCAGGCGCCCATCCTACTTCGTCGAGACCAATTTTAATACTGTTCTCCCATCTACACCTAGATCTTTCAAGTGACTCTTCCCTTCAGGTTCCCTACTAAAATCTCTCTCATACGTACTAAATTCCCTGCCCAACTCATCTTCCTCGACTTCATCGTCCTAATATTATTTAATAAAGAAACAGTAATCATCATCTACAAGCCTTAAGCTGGTTAGTCTCTTTAGGAAAAATGTTCATGTCAGCTGATATTTCTTTCTCCTTCAACGTCCCAAGTTTTGTCTCATTATTTGAAATTTATAGCCTCAATATTTTTCCGCGGAATTAGGTCTATGATAATTGATGTAAAAGACCCTAAATAAAAACCTGAAATATAAAATTGATATTACATTAACATACTTTATTCTACGGTATGTTTGGCCAAAAATAAACATAACGTTTAGTCGAAAAATACAAAAGAAGAGGCCACTTTGGCGACATAGTGCACCTCGGTAAAATAAATTTTAAATGAAGGGGGTTTAGGATGTAAGGCAGATTTTTATGTTTCACCGTAGGGTTCAATGACAGTTTTTTAAACTAATTAATTTTCAGGTACAGTAAGGCAGCAAGAACTTCTTGAGTAAATGAACAGCCATTAGCTGCTAAAGAATGAATTTGTTTTATGGAATTAAGTACAAGACATATAAAACTATACATAAATATTTTTGGGAAAAACTTAGTGTAACTCTTTCCTCAAAAATGCCTTCGTTTTTCCAAAATCCGTTTCTCCAGACTCATAAGATACACCACAATTTCATAGTACACAAAGGAACATATGTTACGGCAGTAACTTTAAACTCGTAAACTGTGTTCAGACGTAACCAAAAGCTTTCAGGTAATTTCCATATTCATTAAATTAAAGAAAAAATCACATTCTTACAAATTTGTTAATAAGATTATGTTCTGTTGAACGTAATTTCACATCCATATTACAATGGTCCATTAGTTGTTAGGATTAATGATGTATGTCCTCACACGCATATGATTTTCTCTGTTGCGTTTGCACTGTTTGACAATTTCGAAGACAAAAGTAAGTTCTCAGGCTCTGGGGGTTTAGTTGATCACATTGCGGGCATCGTGTAGGTTTCTGCACTGTGTAGTTGTTAAATGTTCAACCAGTGTCCATCCAAACCAATTCAGTTACTCTGAAATAAAAAGTCTGAACATTTGATTACCATTTGGCGCAGCAACCCAAATGTAGACTATGGTCTAACTGAACAACTATGCAGCTTCTGTGAGTTAACCATTAGAAGAAAGTGCGAATTGAATGAATAATAGCTGCTGTTACCACGATGATGTATGCATTACAGTGGGCTCACTCTAGGATAAAATTTATTATGCCCTAAAGTCGATATGGGTTGCTTGTCAGAACATCAGTCATTCTAAGGTAACTCTTTGGAGCAAAACTCTGATGCAGCTGTCTTCACTTTTAAATAACATGTTAAAAGGCCCAGAAGACCCATAAATATATGTAAATATAGCATTTATTTAAGGCAGGCAGAGAAAAACATATCCCAAACTGCAACAAAACTCGCTGAAATGCCCTCGTACGTTGCACAGGCAGAGATAATAACAAAAATGTACCAGCAGAAGTAAATAAAACACACACTCCTACGGCACACATTTTTAAAGCCTAATTTTAATTTCAATTATAACCAAGGAATTGCAACTATTTCAAATTATTTATTTCTAAAACGCTCTACATGTTTCAGGCGATTCCTCCGCCCATCATCAGGAGCACATAACTGTACACACAGCTTCAGGTTTTGTCAACCAGCTAGCAGTAGTACTGGCTGACAAAACCTGAAGCTGTGTGTTCAGTTATGTGCTCCTGATGATGGGCGGAGGGACCGCCTGAAACATGTAGAGTGTTTTAGAAATAAATAATATGAAACAGTTGCATCTCCTTGGTTATAACTGAAATTGAAATTATATTAGCGATGCACGGACATATAAATATCAAATTTTTATAGCCCTAGAGGTATATTGTTTTATATGTCTTGTGAAGAAATTATTACTTAATCCACATTCCAATTCGTCGCACATAACCTCAAACATTTACATCCTTGCCATTTTTGTAACTGTCGACTTACAAGCAATATTCCATATAACCCATATTGCATGGAATCAGATCGCGGAGGTGATGTGGTTCCAGCAATAGCCCAGACAATTCTGAAATACGGGTTTGTCTCTAGGCAGCTGCCTTAAGGTTCGTGGCTTCATTTTTGAAGGCCAAGAACAATCCACACATTCGCCTCGCCCGCTCCATTCTAATATATTAGAATACAATTTCAGACGTTAACAATGAAATTCCCGGGAAAGAAAACAGTGATATTTCAAGCCGTGTCTTAAACTTCTGGTGCATTCTACGTTTATGGACAAAGAATTTCCCTGTGAACAATTTATATAGAAAAATTTCCGACAAACTGAAAAATAATTTGTATTATTACTTCTGTTGAAACATTCCTTGCTCGACAGAAGGTACACTCTTACTGGCCGAAATGTCATTGTTTATTTCCAACATTAACAAGTAATTCGGAGCAAAAAAATGTTACCTTCCTGTACCTTACATACAGCTCATATAATTCTGTAAATGTTGCGGTCTTGTAATCTTTATTTTATCCTTTTAAAGTACCTTAATACTTAAGTAGAGAACTTGTAGGGCTTAAGGTAAACTTGTCTGATAAAACTGTATAGTTCTGTAACGTCGCCATGTCTGTAACTGGACTTACGGAAGGCGCATACGTAATTTATAGTTACCTTAATAATGTATCTGCCTACCAAACCTTACATTACTAGCTCAGATCGTTCGTTAGTTACCGCCATCACACCGAAAGCTTAAGAAAACTTTCGCACGACGTAAATCTTGTTATTTTATATTCTACAAGAAATTACCCAAAGAATGTGTCATGATTTTCCACGGACTGTTACCATACATCATCTCAGGAGCCGAATACATATGACACTTATGACGCCTTAGCCTCAGAAATTAGCTTGTCCTCCATGTTGGTATAACTAAAAGCAAAAAATTACAAATAATGACATTATTATGTCCTCCAAAAGTGTAATATTCCTAGCAAATATTCTCAATATTGAAATGGAAATGTCTCAAACGGAAGATAAAGGCGTGTGTGTGTGTGTGTGTGTGTGTGTGGGCGCATGTATGGCTACCAATTTTGGCCTGCGTCTCATTATTCCCAGAAAGAGAGCTCCAATAAAACCACTCCAGATGACGTCATCGTAACACGGTTCGCTGAACCATACAGGACTTCGGTTTGGCGAGCAGATGTTTATGACCGATGTAAACAATTAATCACATCCTCCCAATGAAAACATTTTACAAAATATAATTAGAAGTTATATGTTTAGTCTTAGTTCTTTTATAACCTACTGTTAAACTTAACTCAACTACAGGTCTGTTAGAACTAAAAGAATTGTTAAAACTGCATGAGACGCAAGTTACGATTAAAGCCGCAGATTACTTGGTCTTAGAGTTACAGCCCATTACTTTCCATTTTTATTCTCTCATTTGTTGTCGTACGTGGACTTATTTCAACATCAGATGAGCTATTACCCGTGAAGTGGTTGGGTTATGGAGGAAGAGGTTCGCAGACCCCACGTGTCTTATTCTGAGAAGAGTACTAACCGTGTTAGTCATCGTCATCGTCATCATCATCGGCTGTATAGCCCTGGGTGCCCCTTGGCCTCCTCAACTATGTTAGTATAAACTATAAATTAAGGCTGCGTATCTTATTAAAAATATATACCTGCACACTGCTTTTCGCATGTTACTGGTACAAAGTGTTCATCGAGCGTTAGTCGCACAATTAAAAGCTTGCTACTTTTTCAAAAGAACCATAAGCATAATGAACAGGAATATTTTTAAATGACTGTATAAATTTTTATATTTTATTAAATAAATTCTTTTCTTTGTTACTTGCCAAAACCTGCATTTTTGGGAAATGTTTCAGTTGCAGAATTGTAACTTTGCACGTTAGTGTACTAAATCAGATATAATTTTCAAGAATTAATCAACCTAATTTTCGGAAATTCTTCAGTTGTAGTGATATATCAGGCTTCCGCTGCGGTATAGGTGAGGCCTTCGTTCTTGTAAGCCACGTAGCATTTCAGAAGAGAGAATGTCTCCTCCGAATTAGTTCGGGTAAGACGTACAAAAATTTAAAATATGCCATTTTTTAAAAGAATATACATCGGTTCAGTTATATCTTTAACACTCAGAACTGTTTGTCTTGAGTTTGGAGCGTGTTCAGATTGTGAACCTGAGTTAGGCTATTATATTATGTGTGTCTTTACAGGTTTGTGAAGACAGTGAAATTCATTCACTGCAAAACATCTCAGTGACAAAGTAATACTGCTTCATTTTAAACGAAAGGGTCGGGGTTCTTATCTTAACGTGTATATGGGGTATCCTGACGACTGCTTCCTTTATCATCCTTACAAATTCAGTATTCACTAAACACCTTACAATCTGAGGCTATATTTTTAGCTGCTGGCTCTGTCGTTAAAAAACTACATATTAATTAATTTATTCTTTTGGCGCTTTCAAATTTTAGACACTGGAAAACAAAATAGCTCTCACAAATTACAAAGCAGCATACGCTTTATTTATTGCAAGAGTTTATTTATGAAATATCTTGTATATGTGAGTATGAGAGATTTCGTCCTTGATCACATGGGCGGCAATATATTGAAGTACATAAAATCGATTTCAGTAGTAGATTGCATTCTATAGAAGAGTCTAATAAACTATCTTAACTCCCGTACTGGTAAGTATAAAGTGAGCTTCAGTTTCAATAAAAGAATGCATAGTATTTACGTCTTATATTATACATTTTAATTAAGAAAATATCCCCAAGCGAAAAAAAGATTTAATATACTTGTCTTAAATCGGTAAACTGATCATACCTAGCACACGTGCGACCAAGTAAAATATATACAATTCTTCCAGTTTCTGACACATACACTATATCATATATAAAAGTCTGAATACGATTTTCGCACATTGTAATGTCGTTATTTGGAATACGGTAACTGCGTAGTGCATATAAGTAGACATCTTATATAACTGAAAACAAATGTATTTACACTGAACAAAATATTCATAAGCAATACTCACTGTTCTTATTTAAGTAAAGTACCTGTATAATCATAGCTAAGGATACGCCACTTCCAGAACACACTTAAAGTCAGTTCAATGCTGTAAACATGCGACTCCACTGAAATTCGGTATGAACACTAATAAACACACTAATTGTCTCTGGGACTGTAACCAATATTCATAATCATCTAATAATGTTCCCGTTCTTCAGTAATGAGATCCAATTAATTCCGACAAAAAATAGTGACAGGACATACAAGTAACTTAAGCAAAAGAACCACCTGTAACATTCCCCTTCGCGCGGTTAGCTGGTGAGTGAGTGGGTGGGTGGGGACAATCCTGGGGTTGATACGTCCCGTCGTCGCCCCAACCCCGTCCCTACTCAGCCCAACAATCGTCACTGTACTCAGATCTTCCAGCAGCATCCAGTGAGCATAAGGGATGCTAGAGAGCTTCGACTGGACCACTAGGAAATTTAGTTCCAGGCGTCGGCGCTTCGATCCGTGGAGGCGCTGCTCCCTCTACTTCTCTCTTTACTTCTCTTTCCCCTCACGTACAGTAGGTCAAAGGTCACCCACCACCGCTACCACCTGGTAACGTTAAGCTGTACCTGTATTTCATTTGACTCTTTTCTACAACCATCTAAAACAAAGTGTTGCTTGAAAGCAAGAAATGAAGTTCATCTCCAGCCGTTTCTATGTAACTCGTAGCCATAGCGCTACTTTCAAGCATCACACAAATACTGGCCACATGACTTGGTAAATGAGATATTTGGTTGGTATTTCTGTGTAATTTTTATGTTGCGGTCAGCTGATTTCGTAGAGGATCTTTTGAAGCAAATGCAAGAGGAAGGCACCGCCTCTTTGCGAGTTCTGACATTCTCATTGAACACCAACTGTAATTATATTGAATACAAACGAAGTGTTACAGTCAACACAATTTTCCAATATATTTTATTCAATGCTACGTGTTTTGGTTCAACGAACCATCATCGGGCGTTTACAAAAATTTAAAAAAACCTACATTTGCAACGTGTATTGTCGGTTAGTGAGATCTCACTAGTTTGCAAATATTTATTACAATCCAGACTTCTGTTTAAAACTTCAGCATTGGTGTGCTGTCTGTTTTTATGAATGTGTTAGCTCGGGTAACATCATTACTGTACATTTTTATTTTGTTGTTAAGTTGCATGCCGTATTTAGTGAACGTAATTTCATAAGATACTGTTCTTCTTAAACAGCAATTTCACGTTTCATGATATAGACTTTTATGGGAATTTTGTTACGTATTTTAGATGAGTGCGTACTATTTATTTACTCTTACGTGCTTATGTAAATACTGCCGCATTACGTTCACTTCTGCGCTTGTTTGTACGTCAGGTAATTTAATACTTTTACTGGGAAAGGACGCAGACAGTGGTTTCCTTAATATACGTTGCACGCAAATAAAGTTTATGCTGTGTACTTCATATTTACTACGTTCTTTAAATTCACATAATTCGAAGAGTTCAGCCTTCACGGTTTTTAGCAAGGAAAGCTTCGTTAAAAATATTCGTCTTCAGGAATGTGTAACAGAAAACTATACAGAAAAGTGAAAAAAAAAATCGAACGGTTTTCGTATCTGTTAGACGTAAAATATGAAGCACATTTTTCTCAGACGAGGCCCAGTTTGCACAGGAAATAAAGTGGAAAGTCACAATAACGTATTATTGCTACGAAAATCCACACAGGTTCATAAAGTTCCCTTGATATGACCTTGAAAGGCAGTGACTGCGCGCAAAACCATAAGATCTGTGTCTTTCGAAGAAACAAATTCTGACCTTTACGTTACATTAATCCTGACATAATTACTCGTGGATTAAGTGGAGATTAGAAAAGGTAGGAAATACACATATTTTCAAGAATTTAAAAAATCGAAGAGAAATTGGTAATATTTCATACAAAATCTTAGTTACAGTTCCAGAAATACTTTCAAAAGATGCGGGACCTGATTACAGACTGGAGTTCGGCGCCTCGAAGCTATTATATGAAACAGGGCACGCCAAGCAGCAGGGAAAGACGGATTGTAAAATCGCGTACTCCGTAGTGGATAAAGTTCGCGTGACAGATCTGCGCATTGCATTTGTTCTTAGAGATAACTGGGCCATGAATCTACCAACGTTACAGACTGCGGAGAAACTTCATATGGCATTGAGGTTTCGCTGGCATGTAACTGGTTGGATTTGATTAAGGTGTGTGAGAAAGTGGCTATAATTATGACAGTGAAGAGATTTTATCAGACCAAAGAATAATTTCAGTGAATAGAATATTTAAATATATAATACTTTACAACGATACTCTATGAAACTCGTTAATTTCAAACTAACAAGGAGTAGAAATTAAAATGTAAGTACAACTACAACCTATGATCATTTACTAAATTAACTTAATTACAAATTAAATATGCGATTCTAAATATATTCCTGCTCGTGTAAGACAGAGCATTATTGACGCGAAGCAAGGTAAACATCTTAAAACGTATGTCAATCACACAGTACAAACGAATGATGGGTAAATATAATAAACAGTTTATTTACTGAAGAATAAACGGCAACAACAACTTTGCTCGTCTAATGGTCGGCACATGTGTTTTGTCACATGATACTTAGCCTGTTGAGCAACAGTTTACTGCAGGAATCCGGTTGCTTTCCTTTACACTGCTTATGCTTAAAGTAACCATTAAAGTCATTTTACTGTAATAATAACTATAGGAGATTACGTAAATATTTTCGGATATTTCTCAGACAAGCTACATAACTGTCGAATTGAGGAACATAATATATCATGCAACAGTGGAGTAGATTTTGCGAGTTTCTTGAGACGGTTTCTAGAACAAAATTCATTCTCAGTAGATGATATATTGTAACACATTCTGTACTTCAAATAAATACTAAAGAGAACGAATAACCGAAGCTGAAAAGCAGCGCCCTCTTTAAGAAACTAACAGTCGACTCATCTACTCAATACATTCCTCCCCTTTTCGAGGAAGCCGAAGGTTATTTCCCGTATAAACAGTCGCTTTTTAGCATAAGGAGAAGAACGAAGAATTATGAAGGAACTGCGAGGCCTTAAATTAGGATTGATAAGCTTGTTATTACGAGCGAATTTCTGAAAAGAGCAGCACGATTTGCCGCTTAGGAAAATCTTCTGCCCGTTAGGCCCTCAGTTTATTCTCTTGGTAAAAGTTAAATCTTTTGAATATAAAAAGTATTGGCAAATCTAGTCAAAAGTACGTTTTTTTCACGCAATGCAATATTAGGTTTCCACTTTCGACCACGCCATATGTATCATCTAACATCGGAGACCGCGCCTCCAGCCAGCTGCTTTCACTATTTGAATCCCAGTGTTAATTATATATCACCCGCTACAACATTAATAGACCCTGAATTTTGCACAGACGGTATATTTTTCCTTACGATTCTTACAATAAACAGCAATTATTTCCCTAAACATTATTAACTGATTGGTTTTTGTAGTGCAGACGAGTTTACTTTTTTACGGTAGAAACTGAAGATTTGTTCACAACTTAGTTGATTATCAAGGAGTGAAGCGCGATGTATCTCCAAATATTTTTTATAAAGATTTTTTTATTCTGAACTTGTATACCACTTTGGTGTCCATGTTTCCTATGTATTTGTTTTGCGCTTTGCATAAATCCGTCTTCCTCTTGTGTCTCAAAATGAGCGAATACTCCATGTACATGTGGACTAATGGACTTTGTGCTTTGTAAAAAAATCGAATGTTTCATAACAAATAACTCGTGTTTAGCAACATATTCAAATGCTAACTTTAGAATATGTGTAAAAGCGGCGTTACTCACGTGTGGCCGAATTAAGTAGAACCAATGCCGCCAGCTCCAATACTGAGAGTAGCTGATATCATTATTATTGCGACAGCAACGAGCATGATCACAAAAGCTGTAAATAATGATACTATCAGACGTCGTCTTTTATCAGAAGCACTAACTACATTGTTTGCCGTATCTTCATAAGCACTATCCGATTCTGGGTCGGCAATAACTCTCCTGTTGCTGCTAATTGTAACTGTATTATTATTGCCTGACCTGTCACTTGAGGACATTTCACTGTATATCGTGACGTCAGTTTTCCGGCTACCGAGCTGTTGTGAATTCCGCCTCGGCGACTGACGGCTCCGCTGATGGCCCGGCATCTTGTTGGTGCTCCTTGTATCCGATGTCGAACATCTTCGTTTAGTTTTGTTGTGGGTGTTTCTCTTACCACGAAGAGTTTCGTCATCTGCAAGATACGTCACATTCCCGCGTCTTTCAGACTGAAGCTTTGACTGTTCTAAGATGTAAATGGCAGAGTTCGCACTGGGAAGTTCTTCGTGTGAATCTCTTCGTAGCGGCCAGAATTCATCAAGTTCACGCGGCGTTTCTTCACCTACGTGACGATACTGACAGTTGCACCTGTCTCTGTAGTAAAGATGCGGACCAATCAAATGTTTTTTCCTCTGCTGCGGGTGCAGAATATGAAGGTTATTAGCGTACATGGGTATATGATGTTCCTTGCATTTCTCGGCCATACCCAGATCAGGTGCAGAAAGTTTCCGTGACTTACCTTCTTGCACTACTGTGTGTAAATATTCTGTTGGCGTCAAACTTTTGACACGGCTCCCTAGTCTTCCGGTTTGTGTGCAGTTACATGTAGAAGTATGCTCGAGATGCAGGGAAGTTGAAAGTGATTTGGATTTCCCAAGTTTATATACGACTTTCGGTGAACATTCCTTTGAAGTATCGTCGCCGGGTTTCGATGTAGTACCTTCGTTTCTGGCATCACGAGGTTCTTCAGTGAAACTAATTTCACACGAATCTGTCATGCTGACGGTCAGTACTTGAAGACTGCCTCCGACCGACTAAGATGACACAAACGAGTCAGTTAAATTAAGCAGCTAAAACCAAAATAAAAAAAAACTGCACACAATTTGAACGACAGAGATATCTTTGTGTTTTCATAGCTTCTGCTATTCTAAAATGTTTTCAATTTTCGGACAGTGAAAATGGGATGTAGTAAAGCGGTGAAGATTAAAAGCAACACGGCAGTTTGACGGGTGATTATTTTTTTCTTAGCCCTGGAATGGCCTCGTTGTCAGACCACAGACTCGTGTGCAGGAGCGTTAAAGCGAGACAGGCGAGATGTTTACATAAGCATTGCAGTAGTTATGCATTGCTGAGAATATTAAAGAGGCAGTCGCAGAACGACTGAGAGATGCGGACTTTACTATTGTGTGCCCACATTGTTAACAGCAAACAAGTTAATACCGAATGTCACAAATTTAAATCAGGAATTGGGCTCTGAGCACTATTACTCTATCACCAAACAAAGTACACTGGGGAGAGATAAGTCACAAGTACTAAACGAAATGTTAATTTGGAAATATCTAAGAAATGCGGCTTATTTTTCCATGTCGTGCAATAAAATAATCATGTTAGTAGGTTCTTGAAAAGGTATGGAAATACCGGTAATCACTAAGATCATGAAAGCACTGTTGAATAGCAAACAAAATTCAGGCGACATTTTCAATTTTTACGTTTAAGGAAATATTCTATTAATTTAAAAAAAAACTACTAGTGCAATTAATAATTGTCAGAAACAAAGGGACGCACTATTTTTGTACATACATTTCTGGAAAAAAAAAAAACTACAACTCCTTTCAGTAACCAAAATTTCAACGGAAAATAAGATCAGATTCTGTATTTTTAAACCGACTATCAAATCCCATACGAACATAATACCTTTCAGATTTAAAAGAACGCACTTTTAAATCCAGTTTCTTTATCGTTATGAGAAAATAAACTTGCCTGGTACAGTCAGCTCAAATGGTATTTCACACAGTTGCATAAAAGTCCTGCAGAATAAAAGAAAAGGACTACCAGATGATCAGCAAAAAGTAAACACAAATATTATGAAATCAATCTAAGTAGCGTCTTTAAGAAATCAAATTACAGGAACTAATTAAATTCTCGGTGGATCGCCATATTTTAAATTATCATATTTGATTGCGGTAAAACTTTCGGGTATTGCGTAATGGAAGTAATTAAACAATATATATATATATACCACATTTCACAACAGACATAGGAGACCAAAACAGAGATATTCGATAGAGTAACCAAATTTGGAAAAGGAATATATCTGCATTTCACCGTAAAATACTAGTCATATATAAACAGGCCCATTAGCTTCTAAACACAAACTGTAGCGACTATGGAGTGCGTCGCGAAATGTTTGTGTAGCCTCTAAACTCTAACTCTAAAATCTTAATTAATTAATATTCTGAAAACTTTATACATGTGCTAACTGCTGAAAATGTTGGAGCTTTCGCATAACCCCCAGTAGCTAATCGGACTCCGGCTAAGTGACGCAGCAAATATGCAGAGGCACAGCTAGGCTTTTGGCGCCCAGGGGGAGTAATTAAAAAAAAAAAAAAAAAGATTACAAACTGTGCAAAATCACTGCCTAAACTGGATCGATAATTTAAAATTTTTTAAGTGGTGAAAATTATTTTTTTCAAAATATTTATTTTAGAGAAAATCACAGTCTAACACAACTCATTTTATTTTACATTTGAATAATTTTGAAATAAAAGTAGATGCGAATGATGGTCATTTCTTCTGTTGCTTCATCAAATACAACGAGGTGATCCGTCTTAAGGTGATGTATCAAGCATGGCAGTTGAAAACAACTTTCTCAACAAAGTAAGGTTAGCACTGAACCACAGAACATGATAAGGGTGCTGAACAGAGAAAGCACTCCTTGCTAGCGTCCTCTGTATGGATAACACAGCATATACCATATCCTCAACTTCACCTCCCCTATTTTGTATCCTTTTATATTTATTTGCCTCAGAACATTCTTTCGATTTTGACATGAAAATTTCTGATGATGTATTGCACTCATCAGAAGTGTGAAGTAATTTGCACTGGAATCTATTACATTTAATTTTGGCTTTCCGTACTAGGTTTTACTATGTACCAGGGCGATGACAATGGATCTCAAGATATTTAGTTGCTGGTCAAAAATTGAATCTTAATTTGATGAGATGTTCTACGATATTCTCATGGAATTACGTCATTAACTAAAGGGAAGTGTCCAGTTCTCATGGTGGAAATACTGCATAATTGCAGCATGGATACCGGCATCAAAATGCTGTGAATTATGTATTCTGTCTAGATTGTCCATAGCGTTTTGCTTAATTTATTAGCTAAATTTTAGAGACGGATGGGATTATTTCTATCGTTTGTGAATTTTCGTGTCTACTAACTGCAACACGTGTGGCTTGAGCAGCATGTGTAGGCACGAACTGGCCTTAAGGGTTTCGAGATAAACGACACTGGTAAATGTTCAATGTTAATGAAAATCCAACCAGATGCAAAAGTATGCAGATATTCATTTACCGCAAAGTCATTCTACATGTTTCGGGCGTCACAGCACCCATCATCAAGAGTATTAAAAACTGTAACCGCAGCCTCCGGTACAGGTCATAATATCGGTACAGCTGCTTCCCTCCAACGTGGCCGTGGCTGTACCGATATTATGACCTGTACCGGAGGCTGCGGTTACAGTTTTTAGTACTCTTGATGATGGGTACTGTGACGCCCGAAACATGTAGAGTGACTTTGCATTAAATAAATATCTGCATACTGTTACATCTGGTTGGATTTTTATTAACATTGAATTATGATGCATGGAACCATGAGTTTAAAAACTTGTAAATGTTGTTTAAGCAGTGGCGTCCATTCTTCTGGGACACGACTCTACCTCTGTGGATATTCCAATTCAAACTCTCTCTCGAAATGTCGGGATAAGAATACGCATTCACGCAGCGTCGTACCACAGAAGAAAGTGATCCTGAAACAGCACGTCTTCCAGAATGCGTGCATTCCCTAAATTGAGCAAATACAACAACCTCAAAGTCAGAAAAGAGTTTTTTTCTTTACTTATATATGGCATAAGTCACAAAGAAAGTAATCATTTTCTGGTCGACGAAAGGGTGTTTCTGGTAAATTAATGCACATATGACTCATATTACATAAAAATGACACATATAAGGTGAGAGTGCAATGTTGTGTAAATCACGCACGATTAAGAATGGGAGGATAACAAATGTTAGCATGATTTAGAGAAGAGCTGCACAAGAATCGCGGAAATTACGACTGTTAAGACATAATTCGGAATGCAGGTAAAAGGTCTGCCCAGTTATTTCCGCGAACCACCGTGACAGTTCTCAAGAAGGGAGACGTGCAAAGAACAGTTAGTAGCTACGTGCCTGCGAAGTGTTTACCCTTCGTGAGCTGAGCGTTCATCCCTGATGTGTAAACGGCTGCAGACAGCTGAGTGTCTGTTTTCATTCGTTCGCAACTAGAACTGTGCCAATATCCGGATGAGCAGACACTTAAGCATTACAATTTTCGTCAAGTCTTATGTATGTGTGTGTGTGTTCATGCGCGCGTGCACTTAAGTTATGTGTATTATGTTTGCAGTCATGTATCTACATATTTATCAACTGCCAGATTAAGGACAAAATCTTCAAGAAAGGCACTTACCTGTTCACACATAAAAAGTGGCCTGCAAAACCAGTTTCTTTAATTCAACGAATAATGTCCCTCATACTGACAAATGGAGCAGTTTTAAGATTGCTGACTAAAAGTGTTTGACTCTTCCACTCGTTACAAAATCTTCGTTAATGAACAGTGTGATCATCTTAGAACATTCAGAAACTCGCTGAGCCAATCACGCGGAAACTTCCGAAGTTCTTGTCACTCGGGGCGCGAAATTATAGCGGAAATCTTAACAGGGTATGTTCTAAGCTTTTAAGTCCTGAACTCCTCTGCAAAGTCTGAGAGAATTTCAAGAAACTTTTACACGACTAGTACTCATTCCATCTATTTTCTTCAGTCAACATGCAGCTCTCCTATTTCGTCTTGTCAAAAACCACAACACCCACCACCACCACCACCACCACCACCACCACCACC
>Ga0123354_10001407_pt1 | contig 29120 bp, 25 predicted proteins | sample TergutLab28metaG_2_FD_97872 | JGI IMG/M metagenome (GOLD analysis project Ga0123354, IMG submission 97872) | Labiotermes labralis P4 segment gut microbial communities from Petit-Saut dam, French Guiana - Lab288 P4 | ecosystem: Host-associated > Arthropoda: Insects > Digestive system > Gut ... | reverse complement strand
CCATACTCACGGTTATCAGCAGTTTATTAGCCGAACCGATATTTTGATATACATAGTTAATGCGGTCTGTATCGTGACCTTTTGGCAAAAAAGCGGAGATATCTTCTTTAAAACTAATGCGGGATGCAGCATATCCAAGCAAAAGAATTAATATTGCCAACAAGCCGAACAGCAATACTTTGCGCTTAGAGAAATAGTTGTAAAAGAGGAGGATTAGTTTAACCATTAGGAATTGTTCATTGTTTATTGTTCATGAATTCGTGGATAAAAACAATTCTCATTTTTTTTCTAAAATTTCTAATAATTGCTGATTGAGGTACAATTTTTCTTTGCCCACTTTTACCGATTTTAGAAAACCTTTTTCTTCTAATGTTATCAAGTAGTGTCCTACTGTTTTTAGGTTGCCGATATTGTCATCAATCAGGTGTTTGCGTTTGATGTAAGGTAACCGAAATAAAATCTCTATCAAATCTTTGGAATAAATTTTTGGAAGTTTCTTTTTGATTTCATCTGCAGTTTTTCCCATTGCCTGTATAATTTTATTCAATTGTTCCAGCCCTTTTAAAGAAGTATCCTCAATCATATCCAACATATACAAGATGTAGGCTTCCCATTCTTCGTTTTCTGTTACACTTCGCAATCTGCGGTAATATTCTGTTTTGTTTTTAATAATATACTCGCTTAAATAAATGGCGGGAATATCCAAGAGTCCTGATAGTTTAAGATACAGCAATAATAAAATTCTTCCGGTTCTTCCGTTACCATCTGAGAAAGGGTGTATCGCTTCAAACTGATAATGCATTAAAGCCATTTTAATCAAAGGGTCAATATGATTATCTTCGTTGATAAATTTCTCCAAATTCGCCAATTTTTCACGAATAATAACTTCACTACTTGGGGGGGTGTATATTATTTCGCCTTGCGGATTGCTTAATGCCGTTCCGGAAGCAACACGAATAGACGCCTCGTTTTGCTTAATGCACTGAACAATTTTAACACAAAGATTAGTTGTAATAAAAGGTTTGATTTTTAGTTGTTCCAAACCTAACCAAAGCGCTTTTTTATAGCTTAAAACTTCTTTTGTTGCCGAGTTTTCAACTTTTCTGCCAACTACCAAAGACTTATAGAGTTCATCATTGGTGGTAACAATATTTTCGATTTCCGAACTTGCTTTTGCTTCTTGCAAATAAATAGTATCCAAAAATAGCGTTGGGTTTGGCAAGTTTAAAAAGACGCCATTCAGTTGTGCCAAGGCTCTGGATGCAGAAATATTTTTCCGAAGTATATTTTTCGTTTCAATATCCGCTTTGGGAGGCAATGGCGGTAAATCGTTGTATGGTATTTTATGGTCAAAGTTGTTCATATCTTTCGAGTGTAAAATTTACCTTCGTTTTTTTAACGAGGGCAAAAATACAATAAATTTACTCTTGTTCGTTAAATATCGCCAAAATTTCACCGGATAGCCGTAAACCACAGCCAAAATTGAAAACAGGGTGTTCAGCAGACTGATACGCAAAAAATCTATCCCCGGGCGGAAATGGCTTACCCGCTCTTCTTCCGGCGCATAATAAACACGAATAGGTATAGAAACTATCTTGATTCCTCGCCATGCACAACGAACAAGCATCTCTAATTCAGCTTCGTAACGAGAGGTGAAGGGACGAAGATTTTTCATTTTTCCCAAAGGATACAAGCGAAATCCAGTTTGCGTATCCGGCAACTTTTGCCCTGTATGTACGGTAAACCAAAAATTGGAAAATCTGTTGGCAAAACTATTTTTCTTGGGCATATTATCCTGTGAAAGATTCCTATTTCCCACCACCAATGCGTTCGGGAATTTTTCTATCATGTTTATAAACAAGGGAATATCCTCGGCAAGATGTTGCCCGTCTGAGTCCAAAGTCAAAACATATTTATATCCTTGCTCATGGGCGTAGTTGAAACCGCACTTCAGCGCAAACCCCTTGCCCCTGTTGATAGCGTAGGAAATAATCTTTATTTTATCTCTATATGGATACAAAAAATCGTTTGTATGGTCGGTTGAACCATCATTAACCACAACGACCTCAAAACTATATTCCAACACAGAATTTATTACTGCTGCCAACGTACTTGCATTGTTGTAGGTAGGAATTATGACACATATATCCTGATTATTCATTATTCATTATTCATTATTCATTATTCATTTTAACAGAAAATATCTCATCGCTCATCTCTTTATTGATTTGTTTGTTTTTCATTTCAATAATCGTAATATCGCCGTTCAGTTCTTCCATTTCAACAGAATTAACAGTATAATCCGTTGTATTAAAACGCAATCGAAACGCTTTGAACATCTGTTTAAGTTCTTTCTGTTTTGGGGTTAATATCACCATATTATCTTTTCCACCTACCATACATTGGGTTGAAAACTTCGATGCGTCCATAATATCCGAACCTTGAATAAGAGCAACAATCATCTTTGCAATTCTCCGGAACAGTTTTCCGGGATTTGCATCAGAACCATTCTTTGTTTTATCTGAAGCCACCATCACTTTATCGCCATTCATCACAAACTCATAAGGATAGGGTTTTGTGTATTCCCATTTGAGTTTATCTTTCTGTTTAAAAAACATCCGTCCTTCCGACACCATTTCTTCGGAGAGGATAGAGATCGTTTTTCTTTGCACGAAATCGCAGCGCAACGTTTTCAACTGCTCCGATGATGCTGTAATTTTCTGCATCATCTCTTTTTGCTGCGCTTCAGAGGCAGGTTTGTAGTCGGGTTGAGCAATTGCCAAAAGAACTGTCCCAAAGAAACAAAGAAATAGTAGGATATTTTTTTTCATATTTTTTTCATTTTTATTTATATCAATATATACGCCGTATTAGCCATGAGCCAACTTGTGAGCCAACTATGAGCCAACTTGTGAGCCAACTAAAACATACTTGATGTTCTCACCGGCGGTTCCCGTCATTTCTATCATTTTTAATGAAACAAGATTTTGTAAGTCTCTAGTTGCAGTTGGTTTTGATACATTATTGATTTCCTGATATATCTTATTGCTGATTGTGCCGCGTTGTCGGATATATTCAATTGCTTTTTGCTGACGTTCAGAAATTTGAGAACTTTGTATGATCTCGCCGTTATCGGAAAGTCGCATAGGATTACGCTGGAAAATAACCTCTAAACCACCCTGCCGGCTTTGAAATGTTGGCTTTGGTAAACCACTCTTAACAGTTTGTTCAATAATCGTTAAAGTGCCTCTACCCCATGCTTCTATGTCACCGGCACGATAAAATATGTCAGCAATTAAAGGATTTCGTTGGTATGAATCGTGCTCTTTGCTTAAATCTTCGATGGTCAGGTTCTCTAATTCGCCGTCATTCCAAATGGAAATGGTTGGGTCGTAAACACGCAAACTTATAGCGGAAGGGCTTGTATAATCTTTGTGAATCACAGCGTTGAGAATGGCTTCACGAATGGCTCTATCCGGGATTTCCAATGTCTCAACGCGCTGCATTCCTTGATAGCTTATTGGAGATAGCAAATATTTTGATTTTAGAAAATCTATTACCTGTTCAAACATGGTAAAAAGATTTCCTTCAACTTTATCTTGAATAATAAGGTCGGTAGGATCAGTTCCCCTGAAGCGCCCAATTTTGAAAGTTGCACAACTAAAAAAACGTGTTGGCTCTTTTCCGAAAAGCAGGATAGCAGCCCTTGTCAGTTCACCTTCTCTCGTAAGCAGTTTAAGATTTTGAAATAGTTGCTTTATGTTTTTGCTGTTGATACCCATTGGAAGCCTGTTATATTCCGTTGCGCGAACTACAAAACGTGCTACTGTTTCTTCATCTATGTCATCAAAAGTGGCGTTATCAACTCCGATTTCGTCCCAAGACAAATTATTGGCTTTCAACAATAATTTTTGCAAAGCGGATCCTTTCAATTCTTGCGTTGTGCTACCGCTACGTGCATAAAATTTACCATGGTATGAAAGCGCAATTTGACTCTTGGGAATGCTCATCTTTATAAACTGCGTCCCGTTTTCTTCTACCGTCTCAATATTTACAACAATGACAAAGGTATTCATTACTTTATTGGGCAGGTCTTCCATCAACTTTTTAACATTCTCAACACCAACAACCTCCCCATGATTATTTACGCCGATGTATAACGTGCCCCCGTCTGTATTGGCAAAAGCACACACTGTTTTAAGCGATTCGTCTCGCCAAGATTCCTTAAATTCAACTATTTGCGATTCTTGTAATATCATATTGTTTGGGTTTTCGTATTTTTTTAATGGTTTTTCAAGAATTGTTAAATAGATTTTTTCTGTTACCTTATTTTACCAAAAAAACTACTCCCAGAATAATCAAGCCTACGCCGATCCACCTTGTGAGCGGCACGGTTTCGTGGAAGATAAAGATCGCTGCCAACATGCCGAAAACGTAGGCAAATGCCGTTATGGGATAGGCAATCGAGAACTCAAAGTGCTTTAAGATGAAACCCCATAATACGGTTGCAGTAATCAGGAAAGCGCCACAGGCAAGTAGCCACCAGTTGGTTAATAGATCTGCAAAGAAACTCCATGCCCACCGGAACTTTTCTATTTTCTCTACTGCAAGTTTAAAACATACTTGCCCGCTTGCCAACAGAAAACATTGAAATAGGGTTAGGATTATGACTTTCATTTAATTATAATTTTAGATTTACGATTTTAGATTTTAGATTTGCTTAACAGGGTAAATGTATGGTTTTTGTTTTCGAAGTGATTATAAAACAATATTTTTTCAAATCTATTTCTTTTAGTACTTAATTCATAATTCTTAATTTTCAAATGTTCGGGAATTTTTTCTTTTTGCAAACAGACTGCTGCTGCATAAATACCCAACGCAGATGCGGTATAACTTTCGCCAAAAATATTTTTATATTGCAACAGCGGAACATCAGGAAATAATTTTGCACAATTTTCAAAATAGACCTTGTCATTTTCGGCATCTCCATTTACCCCAACCATAATATAATCAACATCTCCTAACTCCCTAACTCCTTTTAACTCCTTAACTCCTCTAACTTCTTCTAACTTCTTAACTTCATCTAACTTCTTAACTTCTTCAACTTCTCTAACTCCTAAATAAACCTTCCTCACTTCCTCAACTTCGCACATTGTTGTTTCCGTTTTTTCTGTGGACACCATCATGGCAACTGCAGTTTCGCCTGCAAAAGTCTGATTCGGTTTGCCGAAATAACCTGCTTTTTTCAAAAGTGTAAAGTATGCGTAGGTCATCTCATCGTGTGCGCCTACTAATGCGTTGTTTGCAACACCAGCACGTAGCTGCATGAACGCATCCTGCAAAGCACATTCAAAGGAGATCCCTTTGTGGGCGTATGTGTTGTTGTAGGCGTGGCACTTTGTATCAATAGCAATGAGCGAACCAACCGTATTGTGCGTAGATTGCATAAAGTGCGTAGGATTAAGAAATTCCTCGCCGTCGCGCACTAATTTATCTAGAAAAATCTCGGTGCTTTCAATGCAGCCTAATCCTGTACCGGTGATAATAGCATCAGGTAGTGCGATGCCGCTTTCTGCCATTGCTTGCCGCGAAACAAGCAAGGCGCGTTTCAGGATTTTTCCAAAGCGCCGCGCCTCGTTGGGCGTGAAATATTGCTTGTAATCAGGCTCTTCCGCCCGCACGTATGGCTCTGAGTAAAAAATGGGATGCTCAAACCAATCTTCAATCAAAGGTTGCTGAGCAGAAATTTGTTTAATTGAGTTTATGTAAATCTTGTTCATAATCATTTTATTCTAAAATATTCTTCTTTAAGCCATAATTTAAAGACAGTGTCTTGAATTTCAAGAGTAGTGCTTCCATATTATTTATTTTGTTGCAAAAATATTTTTTTTTCAACTTACAAAGTTGTAAGTTACATTTTTGTAAGTTACATTTCTGTAAGTTTCATATTTTGCTAAAAATCAGTGCACTATCGTTTCCTCCGAAACCAAATGAGTTAGACAGGACGCATTGTAAGGGTTTCTGGGGATGTTGGTTAGATACCGGGACAAAGGGTAATTCGGGTATTTTCTCGGAAAAGTTCAGATTAGCAGGGTAGAAATTGTGTTGCAGTGCCAAGATTGAGATTATTGCTTCCACGCAGCCTGCCGCGCTGGTAGTGTGTCCGGTAAAAGATTTTGTAGAGGAAACGGGCGGTATTTTATCTCCAAAAACTCGCACTATAGCTGTTCCTTCGCTAATATCGTTATTTTCGGTGCCGGTGCCGTGCGCATTGATATAGTCAATATGTTCGGGGGTGAGTTGGGCGCGTTCAAGCGCTTTTTTCATGGCTAAGTAAGCGCCCTCGCCATCCGGCGCAGAGGCAGTTTGGTGGTACGCATCGCAGGTGTTGGCATAGCCCGAAAGGTAACAATGTGGTTTGGGATTTGGGATTTGGGATTTTAGATTTACGAGAGTCTCACGTCTCATATTAAAAGTCTCTTCCCGTTCCATCACGATGTATGCAGCACCTTCGCCGAGATTAATGCCGGCTCGGGTAGCATCGAACGGGCGGCAGGGTCTGCGGTCGAGAATCATCAAGGAGTTAAAACCATTCAAATGGAATTTGGTAATACACTCGCTACCACCGGCTACTACAATATCGGCACGTCCGCTTTTGAGCAACTCGGCGCCAAGAATAATGGCATTTGCCGCTGAACTGCAAGCTGTTGAGATAGTGTCTAATTGAGAAAAAACGCCAAAATAATCGGCAATCATTTCTGTGCAAGTTCCACAGTCATGGGTGGAGATATAGGCATTTTTAGTATCATTTTCTATAAAATCTAAGTAGAACTGCTCGCTCATGTCCATTCCGCCTACGGTAGTGCCGGAAACGAAAGCGAGATTCGGGGTACGGGGTGAGAGGTGAGAGGTAAGAGGTGAGAGGTGAGAGGTGAGAGGTGAGAGGTGAGAGGTAAGAGGTGAGAGGTGAGAGGTGAGAGGTGAGAGGTGAGAGGTGAGAGGTAAGAGGTGCGAAGTGTTTGTGATTAGCCCTGCGTTTTGTAGCGCTTCCTTTACTGCAAGCATACCCATGAGGGATGTGCGGGTAGTGGGCTTATTTTCAGGGTAGTTGAGCAAAGCAACCATCTCTTGGTTGGTCATTTTCACTTCGCCTACGGGAAATTCGGTGTGTGAAGTTTTTAAATAATGCAAGGGGGCAATACCGCTACGATTGGCTCTTAGTGCCTGCAAATTCTCCTCCACGTTGTTGCCTAACGCCGACACGATGCCCATTCCGGTAATCAATATCTTTTCATTCATACGCTCTTATTTCGTTCTGTTTTCCACAATATACGCTGCCATTACTTTTACTGATTTAAAGATCTCTTTTCCTTGATTGGGGTCTTGCAGTTTAATGCCGTAACTTTTTTCCATGAGTACGATTAACTCTAATGCGTCAATAGAATCCAAACCCAGACCTTCGCCAAAAAGCGGCGCATTTTCGTCAACATCTTCGGGTTTAACATCTTCCAAGTTTAATACTTCAATGATTTCTTCTTTTAATTTTAAGATTAATTCTTCCATTTTTTAATATTTTGATATTTAATAAATTAAGGCAACAATATACATATTTACAGTAAAGTCATAACTCATTAGTACAGATATGTGTACCCTCTAGAAATATTGCCGGAGTTGCAGCTTCCACACATTTACTTTATTTTATTTCCAACTGCGAACCTAACTTGACTTCGAAAGGCCCCTCAATTGTAGTGTTATTAACTGCATCAATAGTTAGTTTTGCATTGTTGCCAACCGTTACATTTTTCACATAAATATTACATTGTGAAGCGACTGTTTGGTTAATATTGACTGTTTGATTGATAAAATTGACTGTTGGCGATGTACACGGTGGATTATAACGATAATAAACCAAGTTTGAAGAATTATAAGGACAATCATTTATTGAATGTATAAAAACAGGTACTTGCCCCCATTTTGATTCCAATATACCTTGCTGGTTTGTTGTAATAGCAGAATGGTCGTCAGAGGCAAATGACACTTTCGTTCCCAGTGACGATGTAGTAGAAAAATAACTACTATCATTCCAGTATTTTTTATGTTCTGGAGTATTTATCCAAACTTTGTTACCACCTTCTTTTACATGCCAAGCGTAAGCATGACAATTGTATGTCCGCGTAGCCTCATCAACAAAAGTTATCCTATTATTATAATACGATAGCCAATAATTTTTTGCATCTAATTTTTGTTGAGCTGTAAGTTCTCCACTAGTAAGATTTAAAGCAATAACAGAAGTTCCTCTCGGTGTATAAATCGTTGTATTTTGATATGTCTGAGCTACTGAAACTGTTGCTAAGAAAAATGCTAATTGTATGATTATTATTACCTTTTTCATAAAATAAATTATTTAGAGTTTATATAATTATTTGCCATTTCTATCAAATTATCAACTAACAACATATCTGTTATATTACCAGTATTTAAGAAAGATTTGATTTCACTGTTTTCTGTTTTCTTTTGCTGAAAATCTCTATAGTTAGAATTATCAAGTACTTTTGCTATTATTAAAAGAGTTGGTTGAATATTAGACAATGAATTCTGTTCTTTATCACTAATTTTATCTATTATTCTTTTATGAGCCTCTTTAATTAAATGTATTTTTTCATCTTCATTTAGTTTATTAATGATTTCTTTTTTTGCTAACAACAATTCAAAAAAACAGAATCTCATCCACCAAAAATCTGTTTTTATATCTACATTTGATGCTCCTAGTTTCGAATAAATAGATACCATTTTTGACGGAGCATCTTGTCTAATATATAATTCTTGTAACCCATTAAAATTTATTATTGTACGATTTATACCGTCTTGAATATTATTAAATGCTGTATAGTGCCCAAAAGCAGGATAGTTGATACATGTTATTATCAAATTTTCAGTACTCATAGATTTTAATAAATCAAACGGTATTTGCATGGCATCAAATCGTTCGGCTTCTGTTTTTAAATTTTCCCATTCAGGAGTAGCAGGATTAACAGGAAAATCATAAATATAATCTGTATTGTTTTGTGCCTGAATAGATAACATTAAGCACAGAAACAATATAAAAATCCAACACTTTTTTATTTGTATAAATTTCATATTTGTTTTATTTTAAGCGTTTATAAAAATCAATATCTGTATTTTGAAAATTACGTATTTCTATTTGTTTATCCGAATACTTAAAATAGTATTTTTGTATGTCGCTGGTATTGCTACTATACATTAACCAAAGAATAATAGAATCTTTTGCAATTTCGTAGGAATAAGGCAACAGTTTAATGGTTGATTTATGGGATTTGAAGTTTACTATGTTATTACTTATAAATGCCAACGTATCTTTTTGTTCATTAATCCAATTACCGGTCAAGTTGTAAGTGTTTTCTTTCTCTTTGCAAGCAGAAAAACCTCCCAAAAAGGCAATCAAAATTATAAAGATTATTTTTTTCATAAAGAATTTTTTTCAGGCGAAAATATAAAATATATCATCAATTAGCTTTTTTGTTGAAATTATTCTTGTTTTTTATCCTAAAATAGTTTTTTCGGAGGCAACTATATACAATTTTATAACCTGCTCTTCTGTAAACTCCATATCACCTGCTTTATTTTCTATCAACATCATGAATACCTCTCTTTTTTCTTCAAAACACTCAATCCATGCGGCAAGAACAGTGGTAATATTTTTGTCTTGGAAAGTGTTCGTAACCGTACTAACCATCTGTTTTGCATCAAAAAGTTTGCAAATATAGAAAAAAGTTTCACCGAAAAATTTGTTTCTAATGGCGATCTCTCCTGCAACAATATTGGGCAGTGTGTAAACAAAGAGCGAAGGCGAGGGAAAATAGTTTTCGTTGTCGTTTATAGTTTCCTGATATTGAGTATCAATATCCAATGAGGAGGAGCGATTAAAACAAACTATAGCCATATTTTCATTGGGCGTAAAACGGTTCTCGTCGTCTTTAAAAATCAATTCCGAAGCTAAAAACCCTAATTTAGACAAGCCATCCATTTTGAAAAATTTGGGGTAATCTATTTTCAGGGAACGGTACAGTTCGGTCATTTCCACCGAATTTATGAAAGAGAGTTTTATATGTTTTTTTATGTACATTGTCAATAGTTTATGGCACGTATATTAGTTTGTGATAGTATTTAATTATTTATCAACCAATCAATTACATTTATTTGTTTAACTCCATTATGACTTCCATTTTCGTAGTCCATTGTAATAAGCAATCTTTCGTTAAAATCAGGAATTTCTGCAAATGGCGCCAATTCTCTGATGAGTGTTTTTTGCTCTTTTACTGTAACTGCAACTTGAATATATTTTGTAAAACCATCTTTTCCTCTTGCCACAAAATCAACTTCAAGATTATCGGCTTTTCCAATCCACACTTGTTCGTTACGTCGCTGTAATTCAAGAAAGATCACATTCTCGAGTAAATGCCCTACATCGGCAGCGAGTTCCTTTCCCAGCAAAGCATATCGTAATCCCAAATCAACAAGATAATATTTTTCTTGAGTAGCCAAATGCTGCTTTCCTTTTATATCGTAGCGATTTACTTTGTAAAAAAGATATGCGTCAACTAATGTCTCTATATATTTAGAAACGGTTTTATTATCAATCTTTTTGCCGTTTGCAGTAAGAACCTTGGCAATATTTCCTGCTGATATAGCGGATCCAACACTGTCAATTAAAAAATGCACAACTTCCCTGTACGAACTTTCATAGTAGATCGTATGACGTTTTAGGATGTCGTTTTCATATATATTTTGGAAAACAGTATTCAAATATTGGTAAGCAAAACTTTCGTCTTCAAGCGCAAGGCCAATGGCTTCCGGAAATCCGCCTGTTCGCATAAAATCGGCAAATGCTCTGTCGGGGTTTGCTGATTTTCCGGTGTATTCCAAATATTCAGAAAATGAAAAAGGTAAGATATTGATTTCAAAAGCCCTACCTGTCAGTAAGGTAGCCAATTCGCTTGACAAAAGATAGGCATTTGATCCTGTTACATATAAATCTACATCCGGATTGACAAACAAACCTTCGAGAAGTTTTTCAAATTCGGGAATGTTTTGAATTTCGTCAATAAAAACATAGTTCATTACATTTTTTTTTAGAATTTTTTCTATATAGTCGTAGATCTCTTTCCAATTTTTTTCAGCAAGAAAACGAAATTCAGGCGAATCCAAATTTATAGAAATGATAGGCACAGTAGGATTTTCTACTTTCAATAAATCTTGAAATTGTAGCATGAGCGTTGATTTTCCACAACGCCTTACACCCGTAATTACTTTTATTAAATTTCTGTTTTTCAATACAGAAAGTCTATCAAGCTCTTTTTTTCTTTGGATATTTTGCATACAATTAACTTCATAAATTACGCTGCAAAGATAAATAAAATTCCTAAAACTTATTTGTTTTTTGTGTTTTTAGGAATTTATAGCAGTATTTCATTTGTTTTCAAGTATAAAATATTATCAAATTTCTGTGGCAAACAATAACGCCGCATTTACACCTCCAAACCCTGACATCATTTTTACAAAGTATTTTTTATCTGTTTTCATATTTTCTTTGCAAACATTCATAAATAATTGTTCATTATTAATTATTAATTGTTCATGTTCTTCAAATCCCAATGTTTTCAAAATCAAACCTTCACTCAACGCTTTTATTGAGATAATAGATTCTACCACGCCTGCCGCGCCCAAATTATGTCCAAAATAAGATTTTAAAGAGTTGACAGGAATATTTTGTAACCCAGTCCGAAGTATAGCGTTCATTTCCATGGCATCGTTGTAAGAGGTTGCAGTGCCGTGGGCGTTGATGAAAGCGAGAGAGGTGCGAGGTGAGAGGTGCGAGGTGAGGATTGAGGATAGGGCTCGAAAACTTCCTTCGCCTGTTCTTGACGGGGCGGAAATATGCGTTGCATCATTCCGTACTGCCCCCGCCACCAAACAAACTCCCCCTAACTTCTTAACTTCTTCTAACTTCTTAACTTCTTTAACCTCTTCTCTCGAAAAAACAATCGTCCCTGCCGCTTCCCCTAGATTTAATCCACACCGATTTTTGTCGAAGGGTTTGCAAAGTTCGGGGGAAAGCGCTTTAAACGACTGAAACCCTGAAATAATGAATTTTGAGAGAATATCCACGCCTACAACAACGGCATTGTCGTAATTTCCCGACTGCAGTTCTCGCATTGCTGCAATTTGCGCTGCTGCCCCTGAAATACAGGCAACAGAAACCACAGTGGGAGTATTAAGGTTTTTGAAAAATTTGGTAATTAGTTCGGCGGAATGCCATAAATATAATGAACAATTAATAGTGAATAATGAATAATGATTTCTCTCATTGTTCATTGTTAACTGTTCATTATTCATTAACCCAATGTTTCCTTTTGTAGTGGATAGGATGAATATTGTTCTTTCGCTCGACAAGTCAATTTGTGCTTCTTTGTTAGCATAAGCGACCGACAAAATTGCTGCTTTTTCGAGACTTGTGTAGCTGTCATTCTGACGAAAGCCACAATGACAGGCAAACTCGTCGTTTAATCTTTCTTTATCAATCAGCGAAGCCATAAACGGTTCAGGAAGATCAAAAACACCTGCATCATACTGTTTTATACCGGAAACTCCCTGTTTTACGGCACAATAATTTTCATCTGTCGTAAAACCCAAAGAAGAAATGATCCCTGTACCTAATACCCTAACCATTAATTGTTAATTGTTAATTGTTAATTGTTAATTGTTAATTGTTAATTGTTAATTGTTAATTAGCCCATTTTTTCGTTTCCATTCTATAAAAAACTCCGGATTTGTCCATACTAATTGAAACTGTTTGTCTAAAAAAACTTGCACAGAATAGCCTGTAGCAATGAGGGATCCGTCTTCAAGATCGTAAATTTCATAATCGAAAATAATTTTGGCGGCATCTGTATTGCGAAAACTGATGTCAATTTTTGCTTTTTGTTTGTAAGTTAACGGTTTTTTGTAACTAATATGCAATTCAATTAACGGGGCATAATACCCATTTCCAAAGATATCGAGGTATCCCAACCCATATTTTTTCCCGAATGTTTCCCTAACATCTTCAAAATAGAGTGTGTAAGAGCCATGCCACACAATATTCATGGAGTCCACTTCACTAAATCGGATATCTATTTCTTTTGTTGCTTTTAATAGATTTTTCATTTTACATTTTACATTTTACATTTTACATTGTACAATCGAGTGTCCTTTTCCAATACCATCTATTATTTTCACCACAGAGAGTCCTGCTATTTCGATGCAGCGAATCATGTCATCGGAATGATACATTTTGCTATTTCCGTTAGCTAATGCAGTGAAGTAGAGGCTGATTTGTGTCATAGCGTAGGCTGCGGTCTCAAAACGTTGTCTATCCCAAAAGGTTTCCATAATGTAAAGTTTTGTGTCGCTGTTCATTGATTTTGCTGCTCTTTTGAGGATACTTGTTACTTCTGCTTCCGAAAAGCAATCTAAGAATTGGCTGAGCCAAATAGCATCATAACCTGAGGGGAATGGCACATCATTATCAAGCAGGTTGCAGGCATGCCCAAAAATGCGGTTCTCGCCGATTTTCCCTGCGGTATGTTGTTTCATCATTTCAATTTGCTGGGGTAAATCCATAATGGTAACCTGAACATCCGAGTTATAATCCACGCAGCGTAACGCCCACCGTCCTGTATTTCCGCCTACATCAAGTAAGGTTTTGGGATGGGTGGCAAATACAATTTGCAGTGCTTCGTCAAACGATTGGTCGCTGTAATAATGATCGAAGCCAAACCAACTTTTCTGTACTTTTTCTGGAAGTTGGGAAAGTCCTTCGTAAAGAGTACTCCAATCTCCGAATACTTTTAGTCCTTCGGGTTTACCGTTCAATAGCGCTTCTTCCAAATGAAACCAACCGAGGTAGTTTACATCGTGGTTAAAATCTATATCCACTCTTACAAGCGGGTCATTTAGTAAAAACCAACCTGCTTTTGAGCAGATAAATTTGTCTTCTTGATAGAGTACGGTTCCAATGGTTAAAGAGGATTCCAAGAGGCACTGGCAGGCGTATTTCGACAATTTTGTTTTGTTGGTAATTTCGTCTAATGTTAGTCCTTCATCGGAATCTAAAAGCATTTGCAAAATTCCAAATTTGATCATCAGTCTGGATACCTGAAACACAATGGGTCCGAAGGAAATTTCGTGTGCCAATCGTTGTGCTTCCAATGCGGATTGAGATTCTTTTGTATAACGTTTTTCGAGGGAAGGGAATAGGTTCATATAAATATGTAAATGAGATGGATTAATTTGCTTTAATTTGATTATTGTGATTTATATTTGAACATAATTATGTTGTCAAATTCCCCAATTCTTGTTTAATTTCTAAAATTGTTTTTTGAGCATCCCATTTTTTGTCAAAAACGGATTTTATATTGTCGCTTATTCGTTTTCTTGTCACATTGTCATTATGGATTGGTAAACGTAGTTCAGACCAACGATTTGCAATATTTGGCAATGTTGTTTCCATTAAAATTTTGTTGTACATTTGCATTTGTACTAAATAATGCGAAAGCAAATAGATTAAATAGTACGGCGTTATATCATATTCGTTTACTTCTTTCAGAACGCGCATTACTAAAATCTCTCTTGTAAGTAAAACTTCCGTATCGTAAGGCGAAACTAACGCTACGCTGCCAATTCTGTAACTTCCACGCCGAACAAACAATAGATCTTTTTCGTACAATTTTTTGCTGTCTTTGCGCATTTTTTCAAAAACGTGATATGGAATTAAAGCCGTTGGATCTTTGTAAACATCCCAATTTACAATATCTTTTACACGAATGTAAGGGACATCACCCATACCTTTGTTGTCCGCTGCAGGCGATCCGTGCCCGTCAAAATGTGTAATAATTTTGCTTTGAATTAAATCGGAAACGGCTACTAATGAGCAATTCTGTTCTTTTGAGATTTGGTCAATTTCATTTTCTCGGCTGTTCCAAAAATAACGTGGAACTAAAACTTTTTGATTAAATGCAATAGCGTTATTTACTTCAAAAGTATATTTCTTTTCAACACTTTGTTTCTCAATTTCACTGATAACTAAGTCAATATCATCCCAAATTTCGTTTTTATTGATAGTTTGTGTTTTGTAGTCCCAGCGATACATTGGTTTACCGTTGTGGTCGTGTCCCATTTCAACGGCTACACCCATATCTATTTTTTCTTGCTGGGGCATTCCCTTTTGAATAATTAAAACACAACATTTTGCATTACATAATGGGCGGAATGTGTTGTGTGGTAAATCAATTACCCACATCACATTGTGTTTTTTGAAAAAGTCAAGGATATAATACAGCTTTGGAGCATGGAAAAATGTTTCAGGTAAAATAATTCCCAATTTTCCGCCCGTTTTTAGCAATTGAAAACAACGTTCAATAAACAAAATTTGCGGTTGAACATCCTCTTTTATTTTGTTAGTTTTGACAAAAACATCATTCATTTTTTTCCATTCGTGTGCCAAGTCAAATTGTTGTAATTTATCCTTGCCAACAACTTTTATTTCTTTCCCAAAAGGGGGATTGGTCAACACTATATCAAAACTTTCAAGTTGAATTTTTAATTTGGTTTCAGGATTCCAATTTTTAGGTTCTTCCAAACTGTCCTCACAAAAAATACCTGTAGTTCCGTCGCCTACTAAATTCATATATGCTTTAGCAACTTTACTCAAAAAATAATCTTTATCTATACCTCTAAAATTCTTTGTCGCAATTTCATTTTTTTCTTTTTCAATTTCGTGATACTTCCAACCTAATTTTTGGTATTTCTCATCCATTTTTGACCAAACAGATTTTAATGTTTCTATCAAAAAACCACCACTTCCGCAAGCAGGATCTATAATTTTATCATTTTCAGTTGGTTTTAAAATGTCAACAACCATCCTTACTACATTGCGAGGTGTAAAAAATTGCCCTTGTCCACCTTTTAATGCGTGGTCAATAAAAGTTTCAAAAGCATCCGCAACCACATCTCGCTCACAATCCATTAAAGAATAGTTTTGCAGTTCACCAACAATAAATGCTATTGAATTTGTATCTAATGATATTTTATCCTCTTTTTCAATAACTTCCGGATATTTTGCTTTTAGCTCGTCAAATAATCCATAAATGCGATTTTCAATATCTTTTGGCTTTTCGTCTATCCCTGCACGAAATCTCACAATTTCATCGGGAGCAGTATATTTTTCGTCATAGATTTTACAGAAAATTATATTGATAAGTTGCTGTGCTAAAACTTCATCGCGAGCGGTGCCCACATTGTTGGCAGCCAAATAATTGCGAATAGATTTAAAATTCGTTTTTAGATTGTGAGTGGGTGTTAAGTCGGAACGTTTGAATTGTCCAATATCTTCAACTCGTTGCCCATATTTGGGGATATTAGGAATTTCCTCAAATATAATTTCACCATTTGGCTTTACAAATTTGCGAATAAATAAGTGTTCTTCACCATTAAACCAAACTCCGAGATAAGCGGAAGAAAGTGTTAAATAATTTTCAAGTTGAGTTTTGCCGTCTTTGCGATTTCTCTTTTTACATTCAACTATAATATACAGAGTTTCTTCCATCTTTAGTGCGCCCGAGAATACAGCGATGTCCACAGGGTATTCTTTTTTTGTATCCGAAGGACGTACTTTTACTCTGTGTTGCGGGCGAGTTTGAATATGTTCTTTTGGGTAGCCGTAATCTTCTACTAATTGTTCAGCAAAAACCTGAACCGACTCAATTTCTTCTGGAGTTGCATTTATTTCAATGCCTGATATATAATCAATTATTTTCGGATCTGTATTTGCCATATTATTTATTTTTATTAGATGTCTCTTATTTCCAAAATTCATAAAAATTAAACCATTGCTCAGGATATTTACGAACTACTCCTTCCAATTCCTTAACAAATTCACGGGTTAATAGTTCTGCTTTTTCTCGCTTGGATACCTTAATAGAATCGTTTAAAGAGATTGGTTTGACATAAACCTGATAATTAGATACCGTTTTTTTCATCACAAAAATTGAGATGACCGGCACATCAAAATGGGCGGCTAAGGTGAAGGCGCCGATTGGAAAATCTGTTTTTCCCGATAAAAAATCACATTCTACACTTTTAGCGTTTCCAAAACTCCGGTCACAAGAGATACTTACAATTTGCCCGGCGGATAATGCTTCGTTAACTTCAAATATGTGAGACATATCTCCAAAAACGGGAATAACGGAAACATTATTTAGATTGAAAAGTTTTAATCTATTTTCCATAACCTCTTTTGTTTCCCCGCCAAACGCTAATGCGTAAATTCGTTTTTTTTCTTGTTTCAATAAATATCCGCATAATTCAAAATTTCCAACGTGAGAACTTGCAATAATGAACCCTTTTTCATAATCTAATAATTTATAGAACTCCTCATTCCCTTCGATTTCCATTTTAAAGAAACTTCTTCGTCCGGCATAAATAGTAAAACGGTCAAGCATACACTGTCCAAAAATAAAGTGATTTTGGTAGGTTTTAAAAAATGATTTTATAGGAGAAAAACCAATCTGTTTTCTAAAATATCTGTAAATAACCAAATAACTTTTTCTACGAAACAGCATATAAAATGGAACGATGTGCGCCAAAACGACATAACCAACAGTTACATTTACAAAATGAAACAAAAACAATAATGCTTTTTGTCCCAATGTACCTCCACCGGTAACACCGTGCCAGTCTGTGGTTGTGAGATTTGAGGTTTTAGACATGGGACTTTAAGATTTAAAGATTTAAAGATTTAAAGATTTAAAGATTTAAAGATTTTAGATTTTAAGATTTAAGATTTAAGATTTAAAGATTTAAAGATTTAAAGATTTAAAGATTTTAGATTTTAAGATTTAAGATTTAAGATTTAAGATTATATATCCTCTTCAAATTTTGAAGGGGTGTCGCCGCAAGACAACGGGGCAGTTTATTTTAGATCTTTGATTCTATATAATCATAAAATTGGGAGAGTGTTTTAATTCCCGTCATTTCTTCGGGTTTAATTTTAAAACCAAAGTGGCGTTCAACAATAACTACAATATCTACAAAATCAAGACTATCAATTCCTAAGTCTTCTTTTAGCAAAGCTTCGGGTTTAATTTTATTCTCATCGATTTCAATTTCTTCTATTAAAAAGTTGTTTACAATTTCTGCAATTTTTTCTTTTGTCATATCTTCTTAATTATTAATGCACTATTTGTTCCTCCAAATCCAAAGGAATTAGAGAGGAATATGTTAATGTTTTTATCTATTCGTTTATCAGCAATATTTAGTTTGGCTGAAAATTCGTCAGGGGTTTCAAAATTGATATTAGGGGCAACGAACGAGTGTTGCATCATCAGCAATGAGTAAACGATTTCGCTTGCGCCAGCCATCCAGCACTCGTGTCCGGTCATTGATTTTGTTGAACTGATGAGTGGTCTGTATTCGCCAAACGCTTTATCTAGTGCAATAGCCTCGTACATATCTCCTTGCGGGGTGGAAGTTGCATGCGCATTGATGTAGTCAATCTCTTTAACGAAGATTTTAGCATCTTTCAAGGCGCGGTTCATGGCTATAAGGCATCCTACATCACTTGGTTGAGAGATATTAGCACCATTTGAAGAGACGCCATAGCCGATAATTTCTCCCAAGATGGGCGCTCCGCGTTTCAGGGCATGTTCATATTCTTCAAGAATAAGAGTTGCTGCGCCACCACTTGGAATTAAACCATCTCTGTCTGCGTCGAAAGGTCGCGACGCTTTTTCCGGTTCATTCATACGTATCGAGAAAGCACTCAACGCATCGAAACTTGCCATAGAATAGTAGTTTGTTTCTTGTGCTCCGCCACACAAAACCAAGTCTTGGATTCCATTTTGAATGAACAGGTATCCTAATCCAATAGCATGGGATCCGCTGGCACAGGCTGCACTTATAGTCATATTCACACCTCTCAACTTGAAAATAGTGGAGAGATTCATGGAAACGGTTGAATTCATAGATTGAAAAATAGCACTCGAACCCAGCAAAGAAGTATCTTTTTTAATACGCATAACTTCGTGTGTATCAATTACTGCTTTGGCAGAAGAATCGTTTCCGTAAAAGATTCCCATTTCATTATCTTCGAGATAATCCATATCCATTTTTGCATTTTTCAAAGCCTCCAATGTTGCCATATAGGCATATTCCCCCTCTTCGGCTAAACACACACGCAAACGTCTGTCTAATAAACCTTTCAGCATGGGGCGTTCCACAATTCCGGTAAGCAATGAACGATAGCCGTACTCCCTGCGAAGCTCTTCTATACCAATCCCTGATTTTCCCAAATACAAAGATTGTGTAACTTCCTCTAAGTTCTTTCCAATGCAAGACCAGATTCCAATGCCGGTAATTACCACCCTTTTATTCATTTAATACAGTCCTCCATTAATAGAAACCACTTCCCCTGTAATATAACTTGCGTTTTCCGAAGCGAGGAATCCCACTAATTCTGCCACCTCTTCGGGTTGGCCGAAACGTCCTGCAGGGATCATGGCTTTGAGTGTTTTTTCATCCAAATCTTTAGTCATATCGGTAGTTATAAATCCTGGGGCGACGGCATTTACCGTTACTTTCCTTACACTTACTTCTTGCGCCAATGATTTCGTAGCGCCAATAAGAGCCGCTTTTGTTGCCGAATAATTTGTTTGCCCGGATACTCCTTTTAATCCTGACAAAGAGACTATATTAATAATCCTTCCATAGCGTTTAGTTATCATATCTTTTAGCAGTCGGCGGGTTACATAGAAGAATCCGTTCAAATTGGTATTAATGACCTCATCCCATTGTTGATTTTGCATAAAAACCATCATTGTATCTTGGCGAATGCCGGCATTGTTAATCAAAATGGCAATATAATCTTCGGGGTGGTTTTCCATCCAGTGGTTTAATGCCTTATCAACATCTTCCGCTGAACTTACATCAAATGGGAGCAGATCGGCGGTTCCGCCGTTTTGTGCTATTAATGACTTTGTTTCTTCAGCAGCTACTTGATTAGATTGATAATTTACCAAAACAGGATAACCCATTTCAGACAGTTTCAGGCATATTGCCCTACCGATACCTCTTGAACCGCCTGTTACCAATGCATATTTCATAACTTACAATAATTTAATTTTTTATTCATCAAATAGCGTTTCATCTGTTCAATTTCTTTGTATTTGGGTGTATCATCCGAAAAAACAGGAAAAAACGCTCTGATCTCCTCATAAATGGCACGGGTTTGAGTGGATAATTTTTCCTGTATTTCCAAACAGTCAATAGCTTGAACTAATGCCATAAAATGGATAGACAGCACTTGATAAGAATTATCTATCACTGTTTTTGCAATCCAAGCCGAATTGGTTCCCATGCTAACAACATCTTGATTATCATTATTATTCGGGATACTATGTATAGACATTGGGTTGGACAGCATTTGACATTCTGCGGTGGTTGAGGTTGCCGTAAACTGCGAAGCCTGCATGCCGTAGTTAAGTCCCAGTACACCAAGATTTATAAATGGGGGCAGTATTTCGTTGATACGATCATGGCACAAATAATTCAACTGGCGCTCTGCCAGCATGGTCAATTTGGTAATAGCAATTTTCACTTTATCCATCTCTAACGAAATATAATCGCCATGAAAATTTCCTCCGTGATATACATTTTGAGTTTCCGGATCAATAATCGGGTTATCGCAAGAGGAGTTCAGTTCGTTTATCAGGGTCGTTAGTGCATTTTTTAAGGTATCAAAAACAGGACCTAATATTTGTGGTACACACCGTAAAGAATAGTAGGCTTGGACTTTATGTCCAAAAGTTTTGGTTCCGTTATGGTTGCCGTTATAGAGTTCATTTTCACGTTTACGTATGCAGCAACTGTCGAAAGATATTTCGCGCATGATACGGGCTATTTCCAACTGTCCCTCGTGGTGTTTGGTTTTATTAAGCACTTCCGACATTAAATCATCGTAAGAGGAAGCAATTTCATTCATGATTACGGAAGCAAGAATTGTCCAATCGAGTAGTCGTTGGGCATAGATCAAATTAATTAAACCGATACCGGTCATTACGGATGTTCCGTTTGTAACTGCCAATCCTTCGCGTATATGGATGGTAAAATGTTTTAGTTGTTCTTTTTCAAATACTTCTTTCGTATTTTTTCGTTCTCCCTTATAAAACACTTCACCTTCTCCTATTAATGCCAGGGCAATGTGTGCTAATTGCACCAAATCGCCACTGGCGCCCACGCTACCATGTTCGGGGACAACAGGAAAAATATCTCTGTTGATAAATTCTATCAATAGATTCACTAAATCGAGATGAATGCCTGACTTTGCTTGCACGAAAGTGCCCAAACGTGCTAACATAGCAGCTTTAACATACAGATTGGGCAAAGGATCTCCTGCACCGGTGGAGTGACTTCTTATCAGGTTGTATTGAAGTTCGGTAAGTGATTTATCATCTACCCGATATTGTGCCATTGGACCAAAACCGGTGTTAATGCCATAGATAATCTTATCGGAAGTAAACTGTTTCAGAAAAAGAAAACAACTCATAATGTGAGACTCTGTTTCCGGCGATAATGCAATCGTATTATTTCCAAACAAGATATTCTCAACATCCTCTATTCTTAAAGTTTGATTTAAAGTAATTATAGTATTCATTCTCTTCCTGTTCTATCTCTTACGAAATTTTCTGATTTTCAATATTATTAATTAAAAAATGTGCATTTAAAATAATTGCTTTATTTAAGGGGGGCAAAAATACAAAATTTATAATTACTCTTATTTCATAAAAAAAAGTATTTTTCCACTAAAAGTCTAAACCAATAGAAAACAACAACATCCCGTTTTTCTTATAAATTTTCATATTCTCTAATCCCCATGCATAATCTAAACGTAGGAAGTAGCCGAATAATGAAGCACGCAGTCCCATTCCCAAACCTTGTACCCAAGGATCTACTTGGCGACTGATCTTAGCTGTAATATTTCCGCTGTACACCCAACGGGTGTATAAACAGTTGTCCGGCGAATAAGGTGTAGTTCCTGTCCATGCGGTTCCTATTTCGCCAAAAACCAAGAATTGCAGCGAGTTTAAGAATTTGTTCGACACCTTTCTGCCGGCAATTAGTTGCACAAAAGGGACACGTAGTTCTGTACTCAACAACAGAAAAGAAGTACCGTTTCGTACGTTCTGCTCAAAACCGCGCATGTTCGTAGCCAATGTTTGATAGGCATAATTTTTGGACTGATCTGTCCAATTTTCTCTATTAAATTTCGCAAATATCCAGTTATCCATTCCGCCCATATAATATACAAGTCGTGCCGTGCCGAAGTTCGTACTTCCTGCCAAACGGGTAGCCCAAGTCATATTCTTATAGACTTTTACAGATTTTCTAATATCAAATCCTATTACCAAAAGATTCACTTTACCATACTTCAATTTTTCATCGTAGGTTGCCAAACAATGATTATATTCTACCCAAACATTTATTTTTGAACCTCGCCACAGGTTGGTAAACAATTCTTTACTAGAATCGAAAATATAAGAAACTTTAAAAGCGCCCCAAACTTTGTTTTCATTGGGGGCGCGCAACGTTTGGTCGCTAATAGACCCGATAATAAAGTTCTCATACCTGCCTGTAAAAGTAAAGTGCATGGTATTATGTCTGTTAAACGGATATTTCATAATATAAAACACACTATTGGAGTGTTGCTTCACAATCCCCCACCCTATCGCCTCTTTTATTGCCTGACGATAAAATACAACCTGATGATCTAATCGGCGTTTCAGGTTTTCATAACTCAGCATAACCTCAGTACCCGACAGGTCGAAGGAGACTCTAAATCCGCCGGAGATTCTATAATTTTCAAACAGATCATTAATCCCAACCATTATCAAAGCATTTATCCCTGCATTCAAATAGATGGGTGAAGTTCCACCCGTAAATTGCTGGTATGAAGCATTAATAAAACTAAAATCGGCTTGGGTTACCATTCTATTTACTGCAAACTGCACATAATAATTGCGTGCCACTTGCTGTTTGTATCCAACGCCATCGGTGAGTGCATTCGGCTGCCAACCCATGAGATTATTTAGTGCGGTAATAGAATCGCCTTTTATAGTAATAATATTGGGGATCATATCACTACGATGCATTTGGCGCAATCCTTTTTTGGTATGTCCTATTTTTGGAATAGGATCATTTGCACTATCTTTTTTTGCTTGAGTGTCCATTACACTTTGCATCATGGTAGAAGAAGCAAGAGGCGAAAGCAGCGACTTTTGGTCAAAAGGACACTGATACATTTGTGTAGTTCCTTTGTGAAATAAAATCTCTCCCAGCATATTACTTTCAGGTCTATAATCATGTTCAAAAATAGAATACACATAATCGGTTAGGGGCTCGGTTATAGCAAAATGGGCATAATGAACCATTGTGTCAATTTTCGTAATGGTACTGTCGAATTTTGCAACATAACGATTAGAAATCCCATTTTCATCGCTCAAATACAGCACTTCGCCGCTCTCCAATACACGGGGATTTCTCTCATTGGCGTTTGAGGTATTGGTTACACGAAGCAGATGTCTATCATCTCTATTTGGATTATAGACAAACAAATCGAGCCTATTTTGCGACTCTTTTTCAAGATATTTTTTAGAAGTTAAAGAATCATCCGGACGGTTAGAAGAAAAAACAATAGATTTTCCATCATTTAATAAGCGTGGATATAAATCATCATAAATATCGTTTGTAATATTTTCCAATCTCATAGCTTGAAGGTGGTAGAGATAAATATCCGATTGACCGTTTTTTACGCCGGAGAGCAGTAATGTACCGCCATCGGGAAGGAAACTCCAATCTGTTATCTTATCCAATTCAACCAAGACACGCGGTTGGCATTTATGCGTATGCACGAGCACCGGATAATAATAAGACTGCACTGTTTTAATCCCTTTTGTACGTCCTTTATCTTCAGTAGTGAATCCCAAGATTTCACCATTGGGGTGCCACGATAATTTAGGAAATGTAAAATCGGGATTATCTTCTGTTTTGGCATATTTTCGAAAAACTGTTATCGGTTTTTTCTCTTCGGGCGTTTTCAACCACACTTTAATTTGTCCGGCTTCATTGGTAGTATAGGCGTAGGTTACTCCATCGGGTGAGAGGGTTAGTTCACCGTATTTGCGCGTAGTTTTAGCTTTTTTCACTAAAGGCTTTGTATCTGGTTTTTCGCGGTTGCTATCTTTTCCAAATGCCACTACATAAAAACGATACCAATCTTCCAACAACTCTTTGAAACGTATTCCGGTAGCATAAGTAAATCCTTTATCCACACTTTTTGCAGAACGGCAAGCGTGCAAAATGGTAGAAACAGCATTTGCTCCATATCTATCCGTAATAAATCGCCAAAACGAGTGCCCTGCAATGGTAGCATCCCTCGGCGATAGATTATCTAATTTTTTAAAACGTTTAGAGAGAATCCCATCCTTTACTTGTGCTTCCAATTCGCTGTTCCAGTTTTCTGCCATATAGGAAGACAATCCGCTGTAAAACCAGTTCGGCTCATCCATTGTATATTCTGCAGCCATATTGGCACGCACATTTTGTCCTTGAATAATGCCCCGCGCATACACCGAAGCGATCCCGCCCCGGATCATTTTATTCAAATTAGCGCGATTCCCATCAAAATAAAGATATACTTTCGAGCCGTAAATATTTGTAATTCCCGCCTGGTTATAAAAGTCATCATTATCGTAATTAAAATTAGATTCTTTAAAATCAGAATGGGTTCGATACACAATAAATTGTATTTTTTTCTCTGATGTAAAATTAAAAGTCGTTTCAATTTCTTTAATAATATCCGGAGTAACAACAAAAACATAATCGGCAATGGGTCGTGAGTTCGGATAAAAATAGATATCGAACTGCGGGTTTCGATAATATTGCCAGTTAAAATTTTGATATTGCACACGACTTTTTCCAAAAGTAAGTTGCGACCCATTATAAAATTGCCCGAACACCGCACTGAATTGCACCAAAAAAAGAGATAAAAGCAATATTTTTTTCATGAGTCAAATCTAAAATCGTAAATCTAAAATCGTAAATCTAAAATCTCCTTTCCTTTTCCTGCAAGTTGCCCGCACGCCGCAGCAATATCCCTTCCTTTGCTTTGTCGCACATTTACAATTAGATTTTTAGATTCTAAATAGGAGGTAAAAGCCGTCTTCTTATCAGGTGTGGAGGGGCGGAATTGTGTATCCGTAGCGTTGTATTCTATGATATTGATTTTTACAGGAAACGCTTTGCAGAAACGACACAGTTTTTCGGCATCCTCCAAACTGTCGTTAATATTATGTAAAAGCAGATACTCTATTGTAATACGTTGACCTGTTTTTTCAACATAGTAGCGAAGCGCATCCTGTAAGTCTTGAAGTGAGTTGTTTTGATTTACAGGAATTAGCATAGAGCGTTTGAAATTATCGGCAACATGCAGCGACACCGCCAAATTTGCCTTGAACCTATCTTCTGCCAACTTTCTGATTCTTTCGTTGATACCCACAGTTGAAAGTGTAATGCGTGAAGGAGAGAGCCCGTTTCCATTCGGAGAGGTCAGTATATCAACTGCTTTGAGTACATTATCGTAATTCAGCAGAGGTTCGCCCATTCCCATAAGAACGATATTAGTGATGGGAATTCCGAATATTTCTACGGCGCGGCGATTCATAAGTGCATATTGGTCAATAATTTCCCAAAAGCGAAGGTCTCTTGCGAACCCGTGCGCTCCGGTGGCACAAAACGAACACTTGAGCGGGCATCCTACCTGCGACGACACACACGCCGTAACCCTCCCTTGCGATGGAATAAGCACTCCTTCAATTTGTTCATCATCAAATAAACAGAATAGAAATTTTATTGTTTTATCTGAACTCACAAACTCTTCTTTTATTATAGTTTGAAAAAATGAAAAATTCTCTTTCAATTTTTCTTGCAGATCTTTCGGAATATTGATCATCTCTTCAAAAGAGGTTACATTTTTCTTCCATAGCCAATCGTTTAACTGCTTTGCACGAAACGATTTTTCATGATGGAGTTGCAAAAACTCTAATAATTTTTCGGAAGGGGTTTCTCTAATATCCATTTTCATTTAAAAATCCGTATTTCTAAACCCTTCTCACTAGTTCTCCATTCTCAATTCGTAATTGTCCTGTTGTAGGGTTGGGATAGATTTTGATAGTTATGGGTTCTATATTTTCAATACTTACTTCTATGCCTACTATATTAAATTCTTTCCATACAGGATCATTTTTGTAGGCTGACACAGAAGCCATTGGCACTTTTAATGTACAAGCGCTTTGATCAATATCCGCAAAAATGGTATTATCAATTTTAATCGGCATTGAATTAAGGTTGGTAATGGAAGTTAAACTATTGCAATTGTAAAAAGCGTATATTCCAATGCTTGTAAGGTTGCATGGAAGGGTAATTGAAGGTAGATTCGTACAGTATTGAAAAGCACAATTTCCAACTCTTGTAACCTCATTTTCTATAACAATAGTATAGATAGATTCTCTATACTCATTCCATGGTGATTGTTGAGGTTGATAGTCCGGCATCGCTCCTCTTCCGCTAATGGTAAGCGTACCATTTTCTAATTTCCATGTTAGCGGTACTGTTGTTCCGCCTTTCGCCAAAGCGGTTGCCGTGCTAAAAAGCATGGCAGCAATAAATAAAAATAGAACTCTTTTCATAACATTTTTTCAACGCGAGCCTGGTTGTTGAGCAAAGTCGAAACAACGCCGCAAAAATACTCTTTTGTTTTCATTTTCTTCAAGAAAAGTCCAAAGTTTTTAAATATTTGTATTAGGATTTGAATATTTTGGATTTCATATATTTTTGCAAGCAAAAAAATCTATGAACAGAAAAGCAATTCTTGGATTCTTACTGCTGATACCATTTACATTATCAGCACAAAAGAACACCCTTTCCGTTTTTGACCTCGATTTAAAAATTGCCAACCAAATAAAAACCGATGCGTTGAAAAACTCGAAAGTAGATGAATATCTGTATTTGCTGTGCGACAAAGGGGGTACCAAACTTACCGGTTCATCGGGAATGTTAAGAACCGATACGATTGCCTTGTTGGAAATGCAGAAATTAGGACTTGAAAATGTGCGTATTGAAAAAGCAAAAACATGGGAGCGTGGCGGATGGGAACTCAACAAAGCCTATATGGCAATGACCGCTCCTTACTACATGCACTTCTACCCCGCACCGGTAGCGTGGACTGACGGCACAAACGGGCTTCTATCAGATAACGTATATTATTTTTCTGCCACGAAGCCGGAAGAATTGGAGCAACTTAAAGGCTTTTACACCGGAAAAATTGTGCTCATGCCCGATGTAATGCAGTATCAAATTAATTTTAATCCGTTAGCAACCACTTATTCCGAACAACAATTGAAAGATATGGAGTATCAACCCATCAATACTCCCAAAAAAAGAACGGGGATTCCAACCCAAAATTCACTCTTAACCTATCAGGATATTTTAAATTTTTTAAGAGATGAGAAAGCTGCCGTCATCATTCATGAAACCGGCGATTTTAATGTTCCTGTAATCTCTTTTTTTCAGCACAAAATGGGCGATGAAATCTCTCCATGCGAAATCAATATTACATTAGAACATCACGGCTTAATGCAACGTTTAATAGAAAACGGAGAAACAGTAAGATTGGATGTTGAGATTGATGTTCAGTTTATTAATGATGAAAATATTTACTTTGTTGTGGGTGAAATTAAAGGAGTTGACCCCAAATTGAAAGATGAAATTGTGATGATTGGCGCACATTTGGACGGCTACCCAATGAACAACGGTGCAGGGGACAACGTTACTAACAGCGTAGGTGTTTTAGAAGCAATGCGCATTTTGAAATCATTGGATATTAAACCCAAAAGAACTATCCGTATGGTCTTATGGAACGGTGAGGAGGTAGGGTTGCACGGCTCGAAAGGATATGTGCAAAAATATGTGAAAGATAATGATGGAAATAAACTAAGCGAATATGATAAAATTTCTGCTTACTATAATGCAGATTATGGTCCCGGAAAATTTAGGGGCATCTCCACCCAAAACAACATGGCGTTAGAGCCGCTCTTTAAAGAGTGGACACAACCGTGGCATCATCTTGGTTTTACTACCGTTATACACCGTTACTACACTAGCACCGATCACATCCCGTTCGATGAAGCCGGTATCCCTGCTTTTCAGTTTATTCAAGACCCATTAGAGTGGGGTCGTGGTTCGCATCGTGTAATGGATTTTCTTGACAGACTCGTACCTGATAACATTCGGCATAATGCCATCATTCTAGCATGGTTTGCCTACAAAACAGCTAATTTAGAGGAAAAACTGATGCGAAAGGAGTAGAGCAATTTACGATTTTAGATTTTAGATTTTAGATTTTAGATTTACGATTTCCATTCTCAGCATATTAAGTGCTGCCATAGATGCACGTTTAATGATTACTTCTCGTCCGCCGTTTTTGCCGAAAAGAAACTTTTGAGCAACTACTTTTGTGGGAGTAGCCACCGCAATCCACACTAAACCAATCGGTTTTTCTTCCGTTCCGCCGCTTGGTCCTGCAATGCCTGAAGTAGCAATGGCATAATCGGATTCAAATAAACTCATAGTATTAATTGCCATATCTGTAACTACCATCTCGCTCACGGCGCCATATTTTTTTAAATTTGCTTCTCTTACATTGAGTATATCACGCTTAATTTCGTTGGAGTAAGAAACGATAGCGCCTTCAAAAAACTGTGAACTTCCGGGCAGCGACGTGATTAAGTGTGAAAGATAGCCTCCGGTGCAACTCTCTGCTACCGCCAATTTTTTCTTGCTATTTTTCAACAATTTAGAAACCACTGCTACTAAGGTTTTACCATCGGTAGATACAAGGTAAGGTTGGATGGTTTTTGTTAAGACAGGGAGCTGTTCAGCTAATTTTTTTTCTG
>Ga0123354_10001406_pt1 | contig 29121 bp, 13 predicted proteins | sample TergutLab28metaG_2_FD_97872 | JGI IMG/M metagenome (GOLD analysis project Ga0123354, IMG submission 97872) | Labiotermes labralis P4 segment gut microbial communities from Petit-Saut dam, French Guiana - Lab288 P4 | ecosystem: Host-associated > Arthropoda: Insects > Digestive system > Gut ... | reverse complement strand
TTACACAACACGGCATGCTGCCACAATACCCAACTGGTACAGCGAAATTAATGTGACTTTTTATAGTGTGATTTTAGCAAGGACGATATGGCTCCCTGATGATGGTCCTAGGACCGAAACATGTCGGAGCGTTTTTAATGTTTTAATGTGTAAATTTTATAAATTTTTTATATGTGCAGTAGTTGGTATAATAATTGAGTAACTCAACAACGTGCACGGTGTAACAACGAATATATTTAGCTTTCCTTCGTTTTAACGGATGTAGAATGTTCCTGTCCTCCTTGACTCAATGTTATACTTTTCACACGATAGCTCCGACTGATCTTATCCATTCTTCTCCAGCACCATATATCAAAATTTCGAGATATTCTTTGTCTACTTCCCGGATCTGCGTAAGTTTTAGCATCACATAAAGCTACGCTCAAAATGCAGCAGACGGCGTCAAAATGGTGAATTACAGTAAATAATGACTTTGAAGTGATGTGGTTGGAATTTGTCATGGTATATCTTAAGTTACTGATATTTGCATAGGCGGACTATGAAAAATCACAAATAAGCTCAGTGAGAATAATCAGTTTCCGTAACTCTATTCGAAACGGTAACCTCTCACACTTTCAAATATATGTTACAAGCATTACTGCAACAGCCGTCTCGCTCTGCACATCTTCGTGTCATAAACGATTCGCACAATGATAGGACTATGCAAAATGTTGCGTGGTTTCGCTCTATGCCGTCAAACTACTGAGCTGAAATGACAGCCATTATACTTGCTTGCATATTTTTCATATCAGCGGCGTTTATCGTGAAAATAAACGTAAGAAAATGAGAGCAGTGCTGTATGAAGTCGTAAAAATTGTGACATGCCTTAAATCAGGACATTAATATTCAACGCACTCAGAACTATTTGTGTCTCAGAACTGACAATAGCTCTAGAACTACAAGCAAGGGGTAAATTACGGATGAACTGTACCAAAATGAAGCATACAAATATCTCCTAAATGCTCTCTGAAATGTTTCGTAATAAAACGATCAATTAAGACCTACAAAGTTTTCTTAGAACAATAATTTAAAACCGTTTGACTGTCGAGAAAAGAATCTTAAGCCCTGAACAGCCTTACTGAAATGTGAATTTTCTGAAGAAGCGATGCATGCCTCAAGACCGGGACGGAATTAAAGAAGTGTAGTGGTTCTGTTTAGTGCAGTGTCTTGCAGGCACGTGTACGTTACGCTGAGAACTGGATTGGTAGGTAGAAATGGAAGGATGAAGGCGCTTCAGCCTCTCAAGCGGAAGACGAAAGTAACCCAAACCATTCAAATTCTGCCTGAACAAGGGAAGGTGATTTTAAAAATACGCGGTCAACTGGTGTTATTTGACTTAAATGACTTCATTAAATACTGAGGGATACATATAGAAAGCCACAGGATGGAAAATTGGAATTCTAATTCGAGGATAAGCGCTGCAGGAAGAGGGTTAGCTTCAATGAATGCGCTTCAAAATAGGACTTAGATGCCGGCACACAGAAAAGTATAGTAATTTACCTACGACGCCTGCGCAGATGCGGAACCAATTGAAGTTAGCTCCGACAATGATCATGATACGAAAAAAGAACTATAATGACAGTATGCTGGCAGGAGATAGAGCAGTCATCAGGCTAAGTCCGGCTGGCAAGTAGACAACCAAATTTAACTGTCGTGGCTATATGTTGTGTCACATCATTTTATTCTCAAAACTATTTAATGTTCATACAAGTAAAACACGTGAACTGATTTTAAGTCTGACTTCATAATATAAGTACTTTAGTGGTGTTAAAGCATTCCGGACACTAGAGGTTTCCCCGCCGAATCGTTGAACGTCCCTGAGCAGCCTCAATCAACAGACCAATTTAATATAAGTGGTCCTGCTTTATTGGACACTAGAAAATATGTTCAAATTAGGGACCTTAACATTGCTTTTACAATAGATAAATCTGACCTCACTCAACCTAATCTAAACTCACCTAAATCTTGCGAAGAACCACGTCAGATAACACATTGTGAAACACATCCGATATTAGGCAATGAGATTGATGCAAAAGCATGTGCGCAGGAGTCGAATGAGCAAAATACGAGGTCAATGGCGCCTTGGCCGACGTCGACGCCGACGCTTAGAAATCAATACCTGCTACTTTGAATACGTTTCAGAGTTGGGTCCAGAGGACGGATCCTGACAAATCTGAATATCGTCACCGACATCCAAACAGACACAGGCATTAAAGTCAGCTACTAGCATGACAATGTGATGTAAAATACTGCGAGGACAACAGTGACGATATGCAGTCAGGAGCTCATGTGTCTATGGCGTGTGAAATCGAAAAGTCTGGATTCTCTTCAAGGATAAGCCTTGCACGGGCTTTATGCACGCTGGTGTCTGAGGCACGAGACAGCGCCTGCTCCATAGGCGACTGCTCTGATACGTTAGTGCTGTCCATGACTTCACCAGGCGTTACGGCTATAGATAATCCCATTGATGTTATTTATATCTTGATCGCAAAGTCAGTCTGTATATTATCACTACCATCATAATTGTGTGTATTTTTGTGTTTGCCTTTAGTCGCGTTTTCTTGTTTCAGGAAGCGTACTTCGTATTTGCCCTGTTCCTTTCCCCTTGACGTCTTCATTTGTAAATATCATAATTTCGATTAATATAATTATGTGTTTCTTTTGGCACTGTGTAGTGCACACGATAACCAACGACAGATCGTGCGTATTTCTTGGTTAACCATTTGTAGCCCTAGAACAGCCTTTAGTAGAAATCTCCCATACTGAATTTTAAAGAAGTTCTGAAAGCCTTATGGGCAGATACAATGTCACGTAGAGGGAAAGGACCGCACAGAGCGTCGGATGTACGGAACATCCGCACAGGGCTTCAACAACTTCTGAAATGGTGTAGCAGCCGACAAAAACTTATATAGAAACCGACTCAGTGATAAATAACAGAAGAATACACGGAAAGGACAGCATTGTCAGTGGGCCTACCTATTACGGGAAGATGAACCTAGTGGTAGACACATAAATGTATGCTCTTAATTTTATACATAATTTCCTTAACTTAATTTTCAAGTAGGTAGAGTTTTTCATGCTGTAATCATATTGACGCTTCTGAACACATCTGAGTAAATCTGTTTAATAACATTTAACATCTGCAGCATTTCTGGCATAATCCACTAACTGGCTTGATTTCTTAAAGACCGGCACCAGAAGACAGCGGAGGCCTGGCATTTCATTCGGCTGATTATTTTAAGCTGCAGAAGTAGACTATTTCATGAAATACACTATTTTTTTATTTTCATACAAATGTTATATTATCAACAAGTTTTATCTCACGGTGTTTTTACAGTTAAGAAATTTCATGGATGTTATCCGACACGAATCTTTATTTGTATGCCTATCTGACGTCGTGAAAATGGATGGGTGAAGTCTTCTGTTACTACGAAAAACTGATACGTCACTGGAGTAAAAGGATCACGAGTTTGTGCGGTTTGTGGAAAGACTGGTGCAACAGAAGTTTCGGCTTTGAACAAGAAACGTCAAAACAATCTGTGGTAAACAGCTTCACCAAAGTAAGACAAATACACGTGCATAAGTGTAACAAGACTCATATGAAAGGAATACAACAATACGACGAGCCAGAGAGGGCAGCAGCGTCAGCATTTGCGAATGTGCCAGTTTATTAAAATTACGTCACCTTTTGCAAAAGGCTTGAAACTTGAAATGTCTGTAACGAAATTAACCTACACGCGTCCAAATAAAACCGTTACTTACAAATTTGAGGTTCAGGTGACCGTGTATCGTGATAAGTTCTTATAATAAAGCAAACTAGATGCACTAATTTCTCAAATTTATTTTTGGAATAAAATTCTACATGTTTCGGACAGTTCCTCTGTCCATCATCAGGAGTTTCTCACTGTACACACATCAATGGTATATGTCATACAGGTTTGCTGACAGCTTGCGAACGGGATCAGAGCGGAACTATTTTCGGCAAGTTCCCTTAAAAGGGGGATCGGTCCATCACAAGGCGGACATATCCATTCTCCGAGCGCAATCCGTTTTCTGAATCCACAGGTCGAGTGGACCAACGTGGGCACACGTAGACTCCTCGGCCAATGGGACTGGAATAAGAACTGATGTTGTTGTGTAAGGCACGCTCTTCTATCTTGACGTATGTAAGCAAGTACGTACGAATAGGTGCATTTGACGGCAGTAGTGAAATTTATGTTTCAATCAGTAATACAGTGTCCACCTTTGCCGAAAGAATTCTGCAGTTAGCAGCTCTGCTTAGTGCATATCGTGAGTCTGTCATTGTCAGTGCATAAAATTTAGCTCTCTTTGCAGACATTTCCAGGTTATGTGGTGTGTGTGTGTGTGGAGGGGGAGGGGGAAGTGCATACAGACACGCCAGGTATGCACGTCCATTTCTAGCTATTAAGATGAGGTATTACTGGCAAAGCTTGTTTTAACATTTTCCCGCTGTCACTAACATGTGTGTAGTGCTGTCACGGATAAAGACGTACACTAGCCACATTATTCATGCGGAACTTCATTGATTCTTTATAATTTTTTTATTGGTTTATGATGATTAGTTACCTCCTACTTACTAGCGTCAGCATTGAATAACATCAATGAAGCTAAATTACTCAAATGAAATATTTAAAAATATTTCCGAATGCACTCAGAATTTTTCATCAAATACAACACTTCGATTAGACAAAATAAAAGTCCATATTTCGCTCTCTATTATCAATATCAAATGACAAATTTCAGTTACAACAGAGGATTCCAATTTGCTATCATCACTGCTTGTTATTTCAATGAACCTTCGTTGCTCAAATAACAATTTGAAAGAGAATTCAGAAAATGCCCTGTCATATGTTAATTGCAGATTGTCGATACATATCGATGCCTCACATCGACCACGCATTATCGCATCCACGGAAACCGATGTCTGTGACGTTACTGCCTTGTATCGATATGCCTAGTCTTACGACGGCTGTGGCGACACGTACAAAGGCAGCTCCATCGTAACCGTGGAAATAAATGGCTGACGAAACCAGAGTCTTTCTCTCTAACACATCAAAGGTATTATACAAGACAGATGACACAGGTCAGCTGAACAACTAAAGAAGATTCTTGTGACGCAAGACACCTAGGCCAGGTTTCGTAAGTTATTTTTCTGAAAGTCTGTACATGTCGAAACTGCATCTCAAAATGCGAGGTAATAATGTGTGCTGTATCTGTAGGTAGCTGGGCGATGATACAAAACAAAGGTAGTAATAAATGTTGCGAAATCTGGCACGCACAGTCACAGTCTTGTTCGGGCAGCAGACCAAATCAACGAACTGCACAGTGGGACTGACGTACGTACTTGCAGTTGCAGCAGGTGATCTGAACTCTTTTTAGCAGGTAACTACTGACATTTTGGTAATGTTGGAGCGCATTAATGAAAAGAAATGGACACAGAGTTAGTAACTGGCTATATACTTTACGGTGTGTTCCGTACGCTTTGAACACATGAAGAGACAGTCACTGATTTAGAAAAGCACATGTTGACAGAATTAATCTATTCCCGGTACAGTACGAGACAGGCCTGTCTATAAGTAGATGGTTCTTTGACAATTACTTTCATAAAATTTAGATATGTAACCACCATAAAATTTGTCGCCTGCTTGGTATAGATCATCAAAAGTTTCTTTTCTAATTAAATATAAAAATAATACTTTCCATGTTTTGAAAATTTAGAGAGAGAGCTTTGCCCTTCTATGCCCAGCCTAAAATACGGCACCCCTGATAACCCTACTAAATTTTACAAATGTCAATTTTGGGCAGACTATGCGATAATATTGAAACATAAACGCTATCTATTCCAACTTTATTTGCATTCAATTTATAATCTCTTACTCAAATATGCGTTACGCAGAGGTGATGCGCGCTACTGCCATATTATCTTAAATACACAAATTTCAGATATACATTTCGTATTTTTTAGGCATTTCGTGTCTCAGAATTTCAGTTTCCGTCACGTTGTCTAGTACTTAGGATGTTTTGACAGTTTCGATGTTTCAAAGCACATATGCTTTGTGCCCACGTCCGGTCAGGCTCCGAGATACTGCGTGTTCTTGATGGCTACATAGGGTATCTTTGTTCTGTAAGTTCAAGTATATTCATGGTCATATAAGACATAATTAAGAAGTATTGTGTACATCATACTCGAATATTATGTTTTTGATGTAAATGTAATGCAAATAGTGTACATTTGACCTAGAGAATTCGTGTTTTAAGCTTGAGTACACACCATAAATATGCGATAGGGACAAGCACTTCGTGAATCAGATTTTTGTGTGAGAAAACATTTCTATAAACATCGATTTAATTCAGCGACAGACAGAAAATCCTAAAGATTCTAGCGTCCAACACGTTATGGATCATTTTATTTCATACGTATTGTACCATACCCTATGTCACAGAATCAAATTCACCAGACATTTGTATCGTAGAAGCTAAAAGCCAAATTTTAATTAAATTAGCTTGGTTATTTCAGCGAGGAAATTCATGATCTTTACTCCTCACTCAATACTTCGATCAAATCAGGAAGAATGAGATGGGCAGGGCATCTGGCATGTATGGAGAGATGAGAGAGAATTGCATATCGAGTTTTGGCGGGGAATCTTGTGCGAAAGGGGCAACTTGGAAAACGTAAGCCTACATAGAGGGATAATAAATGATCTTCAAAAAATGGAATGGGGGTGTGGACTGGATTGATCTGGATCAGGATAGGGACAAGTGGCGAGCTTTTGTTAACACGGTGCTGAACTTTCGGGTTCAATTAAATAACTGGGTATTGCTTGACTAGCTGAGGAACTACTAGCTTCTCCACGGAGTAGGTAATAAACATAGTTCAGTAATGTCAGATATTTGACAGCTGACCTCGAGCAAGACATTTGTCATGCAGATGAATCAGGCAGGTTTCCCACTGGACGACCGGAGTTTGTTTCTCGACACAGGCTAAAATTCTTCTCATCGCCACAATGTCCATCCCATCCTTCCATTCAATTGGTAAGGGGGACTCTTCCCCAGAAGGTAAATCAGCAGGGATATAAATCTGACCACTCACATTCATCTATTGCCGAGGTTAAGAATACATGAGGCTATACCTCCACTCCCCCTTGCGTCTTAACAGTGATTAAGCAGAGAAAAATTCCCAGCTTGCACAACGTAGAACAAAAAACTGCTATCAAACTACTGACCTGTATAGGCATGTGTAAGAATAGCACGAAGTAGGCCTGGCATTGATACATACATTCCATCGGTAAAGCACATGACAAATGAGACACAATCACATATGTGACATCATGATCGCATGCTAATCCGATATTGAAAATTTGGTCCGATAAATAGGGGCACGCGTGCATAAGAGAACCAAGTCCCTGCCAGTCTACGTATCTCGAACTAATCCGTAAGAGATTATCTGCTTATTGCTACGACAAGAACCGGTGTGTCCACGTGTCCAGATAGGAGTGATGGTGCTATGTATAAATTTCTGTTCTTCTAAGCCGCTGTACTTGGAGCCCAGGAATAATGTTAGGTCTTGCTGTTCTGTCGAACATACACGGATATGTAAAACGGCATTTGACAAAAAAAAAGGGGGGGGAAACACCAATTTTTGTGTTTCGGGACTCGAGTTTGTACTGACGATATCAAGATTCCTGTCTTCAAGGACAGAAATCCGTGTACGAGTATATTTGTGTATGATTATTAACGCTTCAGAGTAAGCTACCGCCTCTAATTATACCCTGGAAAAAAGCAGTAGATGCCTTTTAAACTTTGGCACTCATTTACCAAATATCACGGCTTCACATCCCGGAACACCATGATCTTGATATGGCTACTGTGAGCCCATAAGAATCCACATATAAACGTTTTATTTGAAGAAACGTCATATAGGACACGTCTGTGTTACAGAATAATTTCCTTGAGTTAATTGTAAGACGCCCAGCGAAGTTTTGAGATGAGCTCTACTGCATGTCATTTTCATTCACATTACTTTGTTTCGGGACCCCATGTTTACTGAAGGATATAAATTGTTTCTAAGACCCCGAATTTACTTAAGGACATGAAGTGTTCTGGAAGCCCCAAATTAAACAAATAAAGTGTTCTAGAAGACCCACATTTACATAAGGACATACACGTTTTGCGAAGTCCCACATGAAGCGTTCTGTAAGCCCCATTACTGCAAGAAATAGAGCATTCTGTAGACACGACGTTTGCATAAGGACATCAAACATTTGTGACTGCCCACTTCAGTTAAGAACATAACGTGTTTTGGAAGCCCAAATTTAAATGAAGGACATAACGTGTTCCAGAGGACAATATTTCCTTCAGTATATAACCTGATCCTGACGTCCCACGTTTACGTAATGGCGTACAGGTTTTGTGAGGTGCCACATTTATTTCACGACGTAAAGCGTCTTGGACGCTTCACATTACTTAAGAAAATAAAGTTTTTCGCAGGCCCCACTTTCACTTAAAGACATGATCTGTTTCGGAGACATCCCACCAAGCACCACTGTGCCTAAAAAACAAATGTATTCACGATTTTTAACCATTTGTAATACATGTTTTAATGTTGTATCGAATATTTGTATAAACTAAATAATGCTGAGAAATTATTACAAGAATAACACGTGTCAATAATTATCCAACAAGATGCAACATTATACAGTTTATTTATATCTGCAAACTGCTCTACATGTTTCGGATGTTATCTCCACCCATCATCAGGAGCTCATGTCACTGTATCTACAGTATCTGGCATTATTGAGACCGTACCTGCAACCTGTCGTGAACGTGACTGGATGGGAACTGCAGTTCCCATGATGGGTGGAGATACCACCTGAAACATGTAGAGCAGTTTGCAGATATAAATAAACTGTATATTGTTGCATCTTGTTGGATAATTATTGACACATATTACGCGATGCACGGACCACTGAATAAAAAAAATAAAAACACCGTTCAGGTACGTGCAATTGAAACCACCTGACCTTCTCTCGCACCCCCTCCCCCCTGCCTGTAGCTCATGTCAATTCCATTTAAAATGTGACGCCCACACCTCGCGCGTAAATAGAATTTACCATTTTTGTTGCCTCTATGGGATTGTTTTCCCGTAATTCTTCGCATCTTAACAACAAAATGTCGTGTAGGTATTACAGCCCGTAATAAACGTAACACAGAGCAGCTGTAACCGTCCGCCTTCAGCTGCCCGACTCTCGGTTACAATACTTCGTACTCTCGTCGTTAAGCATGAGTCCATCCCAAGGAATATACGGAGGGATATAAGCCGCTATGGTTGATCGTTGTTTTATTACATACAATTACTCTCTCCTCGTTTATTGAGATCTTACACACAAACATGTCAACTTAAGATTGATCCAGACAAATTTGCCCTTAAAATGTGCCTACCACTTGCTAGTTCAGTACTTCCTTCCTCTGTGGAGGCTCACATTTGAGTTCCCGTTCTGGCTTGTCCCTTCCTTTCTCCTGAAAGCCCATCCGAAAATATCGTTTTCTACATGGAACACCTGTACACCGCTACCTACCGCTACACAAGAAAGAAAACTTAAGCCTTTAATGGAAACGACGTGTGTTAGACCTCTAATCATTTTAATGACCTGCTAGGCTTAAGTGCGGAAAGCATTTAGAGGTTTGAACTGCTAAACTCCTCCGCGCATTCCAAAACGTGAATACAGAAATTTTCTTTCCTCTTTAATTTAAACTGGCAAATGGCCGAACGACCAGTTTATTTTCTAAACTTCTTGATGCCTAGTACGAGACTTGAACTACGGACCCTGGCCGGTTACACGGCATCTTCTGGGATGTGACGCTGTGTATCGAAGGTACGTAATGACGTCACCTTCACCGTCGGGGAACGCTAACTCTACCACACACCGTCACGCCCAACAAGATCCGAAACCTCAACAATACCGCTGCGAGAACCTCAAATCTGTAAGAGCAATGTTGTTTTCATAACTTTCAATAAACTGGAGACAAAATGAGGTAGCGGCTTTACTTTAACGTCTGTGAAACTAAACGTTATAACTTAAGACGGCATTGTCTTACGTTTTAACTTCCCGTTACTTGTCATTGTATAACAATTCATGGGAAGTTAAAGAGTGATATTTCTAGGTGCTAGTTGCCGTATTGCAAATGTAATCCTATAAGTAATTGATACATTTTCTGAAATCGGGTTGCAGTTGCTTACTGCACTAAACGTAATGGGCTCCCTTCCGATTGTCCTTCATTTCGATGTTGTCAGTCATGGACGTGTCTTGGAATTGTGTCAAGCTATCAGAAGCCTGTACTGTTGGCATCCGTCTGACGTGTGCAGGTTACCATAACGTCGCACGCACACGACTTTCTTAATATTAGATCAGTGTAAATTAAAATTCCAAGTCATGAAATTTTCTTATATTCCGCTTAGTTTTTCCTTGTCTTCTTCTTCTTCTTCCTCCTCCTCCTCTTCTTTTTCTTCTACTTCATCATTATCTTCGTGAGTTTACAAAGATGCCAGTGACCCTTTCCGACTTCAGAATTCCCGTATTTTTGTTGGTAGCCAAAGACAGATGGGTAAAGGCACAATATCGGCACTCTGAACCTGTATATTTTGGCTTGGACAGATTGGGGGGGGGGAGGGGTGGTGGCTGACGCAGCGTAGCCCCGGTAAAGCAATTCTAGGAACTTCTCTAAAATCGAAGTCACCACTCTCCACACTGGAGCTTGTGCGGAAAACTAAAAGCCTTTCCTTATAAAGATTTACGCCCATAAACTTGAAAGTATTTAGTTTCTTAAAAACAAATATAACATTCAAAACTAAAATAATTTAAAAAGCGATAGTTCTAATAATTAGTAAACTTATTATCCTCAAAACCATTTATCCTGCTCTTGGACTTCCATCTCAATATTCTTCATGAAAGTTTAAATTCCTTGCCCTTTTCTGCAGTTTGTGGCTATTATATATATATATAATATATTTTATAAATATATTATATGTATATATATATATATATCACACACGATATCCGTGGCATCTTCTGTTGCATGCTGTTACCTTTCCAACTACTTTGTCATTCTTGCATTTATCACGTAAGGTATTTCTATGCTTGCTAATTGGTTTCTATATCCAAATAAACTGAAGACTTTCAAAATTAAAATACAAACTGTGTTAATATAGTCCCATTTAATTAATCAATTAAAACAGAAACATTTTGCAACATTGTAGAATTAAGCCCATCATGCTCACTCTGAATTGTGTCACCAGATGTTGCACAACCCAAGATTAAGCATCCACTGAGAACGAATCCACCGAAACGTGAGACAAAATGTGACTGTGAGATTTGATATCCTCACGGCTGTAACTATGAAGATGGCTGTCTTCTGGAAAGTGACGCCGTGTATTTTGGTAGATAGGAATTTACCTTCAAATCTTTGGTACCCATCGACCATACTACCTGGGGACACCCAGAAGGCGGCAGTCTTTCAGACGTGATAAGATCGTTACGGTGTCTGTGTTGGTAATTTTCGATGAGACAATGGCAGCGCCTTCATTCCTGAGAAAATACGTAGATTTTTGTTTTTACGGGGGAAATTGTGGGTCGAAAATTCATTACTGTATTAAAAACATTCGCGTTTGCACATACAGCCTAACCTGTAAGAGTGCTCCACGACTTTATATCGTATAAGTTCAGGAGCTTATTCTTTGAGCCATCTTGAATGCAATATTTGTAATCAATATTTGGCCGATTCTCAATTATTACAGAGCTATGGGTGAGGGAAAATTGTGTTTGGAACCAGGCAACATGGCACAGAGTACCTCCAACAAGACGGTGTGTCTCTACTTGCATGTTGACGCACGACGCCGTAAATGTTTCAATATTTTCCCGGCTGCTGGATTGGTCGTGGGTGCCCGTAGATATGGCCGCCACGATCACTGGATCTCGAACACGTGGACTACCTTATGTGGAAGTATTTTCAAATCTTGTTTATGAAAGCAGTGTGGAGACACGTGTGGATCTATTAAGTCGCAACGTCGATGTGGCCTAAGGCATCCCTATCCATCACGTTTTGTTGCCTTACATGTTCTGTTGTGATACAAGGAAAATTGTGTATCGAAGCTGAGGGTGGGCATTTGCAATACACGTTACAGCAATGGAAGTCAAGCTTTTTAAAGTTCAGGGTATGTAAATTCTCTTACCATTATGAAATGACATTCATTTCTTGTTACCATAATCATGTCTACCCTAAAACTAGCTCAGTAGCTGTTCAGAATCGCAACCATGCAACCCATGACATTTTATACTAGCTAGAATGGAGCGTATGTACTTGTCTAACACAACTTTATTTGATGGTAGAAGTATGTACATAATATACTGCATAAGGTACAACTACAAGTTTCGGCGCTTGACAACGGCCATCTTCAGGTTGTACATAAAATACTTAGTAAGCAGTTATACTAGATTTATTATGTGCTGTATATAGTGGTGGTGGGAGGTGCGGTGGGCACGAGATCTCATATGTGGCACGGAGGTTGGGAGGTGTGGGTACATGGGTATGCTGCTATTCTATATTATGTCTAGGTTAGAATATTTGGGTCGGCGGTATCATATTACATGTGTAGAAATTCTATGTCTTGTATGTATTTTTGTAGTTGTCTTGTGTGTATTGTTGTCATCTTATGTGTATTTGTTGTACTGTGTGTGCATTGCTTTTTTTTTTTAAGATGCCGAACTGCTGGCTAGAAGTCAGTATTCGGAAGGTCCTGTGACCGGCCATCTCGACACAGGTTTTTCTTGATTTCCCTGTGTCTAAGCTGAGATGGTTCCCAAGATTCCAAGTTGCCACTACATGCTTCTCATGTAGCCCTCCCGACTTAAATTTAGTAGTAACCAATTTCATGCTTTGTATTCATGTAAAATAACAACAGCCACCGGGTAATAACCCAATTGCAGTAAATAATAGTAATAATAGTAATAGTAATTATTATTATTATTATTATTATATACTTATCTAATATATATACAGTGTGCAATATTATACAAGATGTGGTTTCTATAGTATAGTTGGTACATAAATCTATTCAATTTGATGTTATATTTACTGTTATAATAAATCCCGTCAAACCTTTATAACTAGTCTGTTCATTATCACAAAATAAAACTAATGTAGGTCGGGATGGGAGCAAGGAGGGAATGGGAAGTAAAGTAATGAATAATAATTGGGGTAAACAAATAAGTGAAAAAATTAATTAAAGTAAGGAGAACTGAAGCATTGTGCTCAATGTTGCTCTTCTGGTTCCGCTGAGTTGTGTGTTACAGTTGAAATGTTTTAAGTATAGGGCTTCAGATTTTATGATTTGATATTAGAGTTGCTCAGGAACGTCCTCCTGAATTCACGACATAGAATCATAGAACTTGGTTTATTTTTGTGAACTTTTTTACCCCTGGAATCTGCGTTGTTTGGCCAGAAGTTTCTGAATCGCAAGTCGATTTCAGAGCAATAAAGTCCAAAAAATCCCGTGCGTTATCTGGGTTTTATTCAAGTTCCGCTTGATTTTACACATTTGTATTATTGTCTGTTTTTTTTTGTCTCTGAGTAAGTTTTGTTTAATGAAGGTGTCAGGTGCTAAGACTGTAAAACTTCGGTGGCGAATGAATGAGTATGGACAAACTGGTGGTGAGATACAGCCAGAGGAAAACTAAATTAATCGGAGAAAAACGTGTTCAGGTACCATTTCATACACCATGATTACCTGTCCTGAGATCGAATCCGGGCCTCGGCAGCTATTGATGAGCCTGTATCACGAATGAATAGTGAATTTAATTTTTATTTAATGGGCCAAGAGTTAAGTATAAGGCAAAACTATAGTTTTTCTCGTGCTTAATCAAATATCATATCATAAATATGCATTAATGTTGTAATTATTGCTCCACGGAATCTTAACCTCAACCCTCCAAAGAGGTGAGTGGCGAACTTAACTTTCTGGTCGCTGTAGCTCTGGAAAAAGCCGTTGATACCCACGACACACAAGGCAGGATAGACCCGGACCCAGTCTGGGTGCTATAACAAAGAAGAGCTCCTTGTCCCCTACAGAAAACAAAACTCTGATTCCTCGGTCGTCAAGCTCTTATCCTAGTCACTACACCAACCGAGCTACTCTGCCACCAAAATGAAAGCGTCAAATTGAAGCTAAGCAAAGTTTGATGTTTTGCTGACCGTGCATCTCAGTATAATCTTCGTAATTAGCCAACTTAATGCACAAAATCTTGTTTTATAATAAGTTTATTATATGCTTCTACATGTTTCGAGCACTTTGTGCTCACCATCAGGAGGTCAAAATTGTATTATACATCATCTGGTATCATCACACCTGTAGGTGGCCGTCTGGTGCGCAGGTTGAGAGAAGAGTCTTCTCTCAACCTGCGCACCGGACGGCCACCTACAAACTGTGATGATGCCAGATGCTGTATAACACAATTTTGACCTCCTGATGGCGAGCACATAGTGCTCGAAACATGTAAAGGCATATAATAAACTTATTATAAAACAAGATTTTGTGCATTACGTTGGTTAATTACTAAGATTATGAAGCTAATCACTGTCCTGGCTATCCATTTTATCTTGTCTGAAGAAAATGATCCTGTATAAACACCCACCATATGACTGAACCTGTGTCACTAATATTGGGTGCTGCCCTTGAAGTGCAGGGTTTACGTAACCAACAGCCAGCACATGACGCTGCATTTTTTAAATGTGTTATAATTCGTTTTGGGGGGCCAGGATAGCGTAGTCGGTGTGGTGATTAGGCTAGGGTCTGGACAACTGAGAAAACGTTGTTCAATTCCCGGCAAGGGTAAAGAGATTTTTTTTCCTACTTAGCATGCAGGCCGTCTCTGGGGGTTACCCAGCTACAAATTCACTGCATACAGTGGATTTTTTTCCCCAGGGGATTAAGCGGTCGGGACGTTAATCTGACCACTTACCTTCATTTTGTGCCGAGATTAAGAATGACGGTAGCTGTGACTGCATTCCCCCCGCGCCCCTCCCCCTACGTATGCTTTGCGGGCACAAAGGAAACTTCACCGTTTGCTTTACACTACCTTCGTTCTTCGCAATCTTATAGCATAGTATTTTTTCCCATTTTTTGAAAATAAAAATCCGCTCACTTAAAACCCTTGTGATTGTCAGTCTATTTTAACGTATTCAGTGACGAAGTGATATATGAGACCAAATAGATGCAACAGTTATGATTTATTAATAATCCATTAGCTCAACATGTTTCGGGCATCATTATGCCCATCTTCAGGAGCGTTAGACCATATACTACTGCAAATGTTTTTTCAGCACTTGATGTGCTGGCTGGTGTCTTGGGGAGCCGTGTGCACTGCGTGCAGACGGCCTGCTTCCCGGCTACCCAAGACACCAGACAGCACATCAAGTGCTGAAAACCATATGCAGTAACATACGGTCCAGCGTTCCTGAAGATGGGCATAATGATGCCCGAAACATGTTGAGCTAATGGATTATTAATAAATCATAACTGTTGCATCTATTTGGTCTCATATATAATTTCATATTAAGAATGCACGATCACACGAACATTAAATTATTCAGTGATGTTGACATAGCTAATACGAGCGCATTACAATTCTTCTCTTGCTTTAATACGTAATCAAACTCATTCGTTCTTGCCCATCCCGTTTTTCTCAAGCCCAATGCGAGCACAGTATCGAAATTAAAATGAAGAATACTGCTTCCTGGCACTGAAAATTTCCTCTAGGTTTTCGGCTGTAGCAAACGACAGCATAACTAAGAACTGACGGCAGGTAACTACGACCGGTTATGCTACCTTAACAGTCTTGAACCTCATCCTTATTTATAAGTATTTATTTAACGATTTAAGTAGTTCAGTATAATTGTCGAATTATAGAATAATTATTGAGCTACAAATTAGAAAACACGTAAAAGGAAGCAGCCGTCTCCTGGCTGACGCTGGCTACTATCGCATCCTTGCCTTGTAGGACTCAGGAAACATATGAACACTTCAGTTCGAATAGCCGGTATCCGGAACGAGAGTTGAACCCGGAACTTCCCGAAAACTAAGCTTAATGCTACCTACGAGACGGCGACCGAGTAAGTAGACTAAAATCTGACTTGTATTTTGACGGTACGCCGTTCGAATATCGGCGGGATTACCAAGCAGCCAGACTGTTTGTAGCGGTTATTCTCGGTCCTTGAGGTGACTGCTAGAATGACACCTTGCAACAGAATGTCTTCCTCTGCACTTCTTCCAGTTTCACCAAACGCAATCATCCTGTCATATCGTTCGACGCTAAATGACAGATGTAGTTGATACAACGTCATTTAATGAAACAAACTTCATTGATTAGTTCAAAAGTGAAACTTTTTGATTGCAGGGAACTACGGGAGCTGGTAGTGGAATATGCACAAGATAACTAAAGGTTTGAAGAAGAAAAAAAAGACCAAGAAACACAAGAAAGAGGACGACCTCTTTGACGCAGCTGAACTTGAGAAGTACCGGAGAGAACACCAGCAAGACTGCGAACGTGACCAGCAGGAGGAACCGGACGAGCAGGGGGCAGGATCCGCGGAAAATGAAGAGTGGCAGCGCTTCAAGGCTCTCACTGCTGGTGTAGACAATATCCTCAAGAGAACTCAGGGCGATCTCGACCGCATCAAGTCCACTAGCTACTTCCAGAGGTCAGGGCTCCCACTGGCACTTGTGTTCGCGGGTTAATTCCCATATCTCATGCAGATGAGGAAATATAATACATTTATCATTTCAGTCCTGTGCAACCTAGATATCCTAATGACTTTATGAATTAAGTAATTGGATCTTCACAAAAGCAAATAGCAATAACGTAACAGATCTGCAGGACAAAAACACCCCGTATTGGGGAATTAAGTATCGTGGCTTACGAACAGGTCTCCTTGTTATTCTTATGAACAGTGTAGGGGCAAAATGATCCAAATTTGCTTTAGTATGACGTCTATGTGTAATGGAATTATTTTTCTGCCTGCGTGATTCAATGATATAGTAGTATATCAAATTCTGTCTCATCTTTTTGCAGAAAACAGGTTACTTTCATTGTATTGTAGAATATCATTGAAATATTTAACACAAGTATTACTAAACCATCCCAAATTAGAAATTAAACTTCGTTGAGTAGTACATATTTTATTTACGATCCGGTTTTAAAACTTTTAAATATTGCAGAAAGCCGCCTGGTTCCTCAGCTCCTGAAACAAGTCGAGATAAGCCAGGTGATTCGGCCCCGGCTCCTGGACCCACCCCAGGTGTCTCACACAAAAAGAAATCGAAGCGTTGGGTGGGTTTTGAAGAAGGATCTTCGGGCATCGACGACCAAGCGCCTGAGGAATCTGAAGAAGAGCCCAACAGCACAGATGAAACAGCTGCACCTGTTTCAGTAGACGAGCACCTAGAACCCGAACCAGCCGCCACAACTGCCGAGGAAGAGGAAGAAGAAGAGGAAGAAGAAGACGAGGTCAATGACATCTTTGATACCTCATACGTAGATGTGGTAAAACTCGCCTATATACCAGACAGTCCCACTCAGGAAGACGAAGGTTTCGATCCATTTGACACGTCAATCGCTGAAAAAGTTATAAAAGAGGAGGAAGTACAGGCAAAAAACAAAAAGAAACTTGTTAGCTTGGGCTGTGCAGTCGAGGTACTAACAGGAAGACTCGAAACCACTCCAACAGTAGCTGTAAGGAAGCGAAGAGTAGTTCCAAGGAGTCCACAAGACGCAAATCTTCTACTCGATGATAACGCTTTACAGGAAGCGGAAGAGGGCCAAGAAAATGCGCACAGCCTTCTAGATGACAGCACAGAGCCTAATCTATCCGAAGAAGCTCCAGGGCCTTTTCGGAGCCTCCTAGACGAGGATACTGAGGTTAGCGTTCCGGTTGTGTGTTTAGAAGATACCTTAGTTGAACCCACATTTCCTGCTTCGGTAGAAAGGGAAGAGAACCACGAGAACAGCACACAGGAGAACGTTGATTTTAAGAACTTGGTGGCAGAGTTTGACGTAATATCTGGTGGTGAGACAGACGCAACGCCAAGCACTGTAGTAGAGGTAGCCAATCTAGTCGCAGAGGAAGAGGATCTTGAGGACGAGTTCGCTGCTCTAGCAGCGGAGTCCGTCTCAAAGAAAACCGCAGATTCACAGGAGGAACAAGAAGTCGACGAAAAAGACCCGTTTGACACTACAGCTGCTGCTGTCATCCTCGGAGAACAAAGAGACTCATTAGATATCGAGACAGATTTTAACCCCGACACCCTTAGTTTTCCACCTCAAAAGACAGGTCCTCCCTTCCCTATATCGCCCGACGTTGACATTGTTCTAGCCACTGAACCACACAAAAAACGCCAGTGGGCTTCATTTGAGGAGGAAGAAGAAGAAGGTGACAATTCCAGCCTAGCCCCATCGTCCTGTCCTGTGCCATCTCAGTTGACTGCACATCTGACTGATGAGGAATTCACAGAAAATGCAATCCTCGCGCTAGCCGAAGAGCTAGACATTACACAGCTCGATCCTTTCGACACCTCTTTCGCGGAGAACATTCTACCTGGCAAGGCAGAACTGAAGCTGATAGAGAACGAAATTCTTGGTAGCAGTGACCTCGATATCAACGAAGCAAGGATCTTATCCCGAAGCGATAGTGACTTTGACTTCAATCCCCGAGAGGACGAGGAGAGAGTTCTCTCCACGGTCAGCATCCAGATCACAGATCCTACGGGTCAGGAAAAAGAAGACGACGAAACAGGCTTGAGATCCCTGACTCTAGGACACCGAGACCTTCTCGGGGGAAGTACTACAGACCTCTCGAAGTTAGGACACGAACCCATCCAACCAGCGGAACAGGAGGAAATACCAGAAACTGATATAGACCCGTTTGACACATCTGTGGTTGAAATACTTGCAGCTCCAGGAAAGGCAGAGCTTAAATTCCTGGAGAAAGAGCTCCTGGGAGAGGCCGAGGGATCGTTGAAAAGGAGTCTTAGTGACCAGGACTTCAACCCCCGTGCTGAGGAGCCAGAAGTACTGAAAAAAGAAGAGCCTGATGTAGACGTTCCAGACTTACTGAACGTAGAATCAAGCGTTACTAAGGTTGTCGCTTTCGACGTCCCCACCCCATCAGCTCGTCCCGACCTATTGATTGTCGGATCTGAAGAGGGATCACGAATCTCCAAGCCTCTCACACCCTATTACGTTAAGGTTCAGCCAACTGAACTATTTGCAACGCAAAATGGCGAGGTAGTAGGCGTGGACCCGTTCGATACTTCCTTTGTTGAGAAACTGGCGCCCGGGAAAGCAGAGCTGAAGATAATAGAAAGTGAGCTAGTAGGAGAAACGACAGGTCTGAAATACAGTCTCTCAGACCAGGATTTCAATCCTCGAAGTGAAGACGTAGCTTCATCCACTGTTAAAACTGAAGTAGCTTCTAACCAAGGACGCAGATTCTCCGACTTCGCAGGAGATCAGCGGAAAGCACCTCCCTGCACTCTCGCCATAAAGGGTGTGACTGTAACTCCAGTCAACCCCGCAGCACTGACTCCAGTCTCTAAGCCGGATCTACTTGTCGTTGAGGATAACGCGTCAGTGACTACAAAGCCACTGACTCCTGCTGTTGAAAGTAGCTTGGAGTACGCCGATCCCTTCGATACGTCTATAGCTAACAATTTGCTTCCGGGTCGCGCCGAACTAAAAGTTCTGGAGAGTGAGCTAGTGTCCTCAATTAAGAGGAGCTATACCGACCCAGACTTCAACCCGCGGGCAGACGATCAATTGGCAGATATACAGGCAGAGCCAGAACCAGAACCAGAACCTGTGACGGAGAAGCCGGACTTGCTTAACTTGCCCAGCGAAGCGGTCCCTACAACAAAGACTCTGACACCGCTGGTGGAGAACTCCGAAAATCAGATTGTCGAAGATATTGATCCTTTCGACACATCGATAGCCAGCGACCTACTTCCAGGCAGAGCTGAACTCAGGCTTATAGAGTCAGAACTAATTGGACAATAAAGTGCAGCCACTGGATGTGCATGTTTCGACTGTGTAGTTACAACCTCGTGTTCTCAGTTCCATTATAGTATTTCGGCAACGAAGTCAGTATAATTTCGGGATTTCAGTAACATAAGTACGCAAACATGGACTTTGAAACATCTGGTAAAGGGGGCAACCCCTTCCTAATGGATGACCTAGGGCAGTATGGTGAAGTCACCGATCAAGTTGGCGGTGGAGGAGGTGGTGGACTAAATCCTTTTTTGAGTAACAGTGATTTCAACATTCCTGCAACTTCAGAGAATCCCTTCCTAAGTTCCTTAGTTGGAAATGAACCGTCTTCGTTTCTCGCCTCTGGGAACTCCTCCACGAACCCTTTCGCACAGTTTGACTATTCTGTGAATGGTAGCATAAATACAGCAACCACCATCGACTTTTTTAGTACACCTGAATCAGTCACCACTCATACCAACCTCTTCAATGTTAGTGACGTGGAGAACGCTCCATCCACTGACATCTTCGGGAGTATCGCACCTGCACAACCACAAACAGAATCCAGAGTGTCTGAAAATTTCGACTTATTAGATGACACTGCAGGAAATGCTCCAATCGAATCAGACTTTTGTAAAGAGACAGATATCTTTAATAGCAACTCAGCACCAGCAGCTGAGGATTCCTCAAGAACCAGCACACCGAAAGGAGGCCCTCCCAGAAGACCTCCTCCTCCTAGACCTGTACCTCCTTCAAAAGAAACCAAAGACCTTATACTGAGTGTTACTGGAGCCATGGAAGCCACATCCTCACATCTCCTGGACCGGCTCCAAGCCACGAGAACGCCCAGTCCTACGCCTATCCGCGACCTGCATTCGCCAAGCCCCACACCAGATGCCCCTTTTTCGGACCTGCTTGGCATGGATGTGACAACAGCAGGACAACTTCCCGCATTTCCTAGCAATACAGAGCTAAACTTCCTAGAGGAGGAACCATTTGCTGCGGCTCCCTCACCTCCGAAACCACCCCCCAGACCAACGCCGCCGGCTCAGAAGCCCGTAGAACCTCAACAGGATATTATGAATATTTTCATTGGTGATGCACCAGCACCAAGTACTTTAACTGCACCACAGACTACTCCTGACATACTGGGATTGTTTGACTCATCTGCCCCCTCTGTACAGACAAGTGAGATGACTGGCAAAGCAGATTTGTTGTTGGGAGATGATTTCGGAGGCATGGTACCTGCAGAGCCCCAAGAGGTGAACCTGTTAGCTTCTACTGCAATGGACTTGGAACCGTCACTAATTCTGCCACAGCAGCATCAGCAGCAGCAGCAGCAGCAGCAGCAACAACAACAACAACAACAACAACGACAACAACAACTACAACAATCTGACAACTTTATGGCTACAGATATGCTAGAGGCTACTGAGGCTCCAGCACTCAAAACTGCTGATGAGTTTGATGCTTTTGCAGCCAAATTTGAGAGTGCAGCAAAAGAGGAGGGGCAAGAATTTTGTGTTGTGGAAGGTGACCCCTTTGATCCCTTTGCTTCTTCTGGATTGACAGCAGACACCTCAAGTGATGGTGAGCCATCTCTCTCTTAGCCAGTTATACATATGCCACATTCCATTTCAATCTACTTTGAAATTTAGAGTTCTTATCACTGTACTCACACCAATTTGGCTTACACAATGCAGTATCTGGGAGAGTATTTTGTTGACCCCTATAATTGGTCATGCCACTTCCTTTGCTGCCTTTCCAGTAAAACCATATGTGAATATCTGTATACTTGTGTATCATGTTAATGCTCTGAAATATCGTTTTGAGGAAAAACTGTGATGGCCCAATTACATTTACATAAATATTAAACTACAATTTTTTTAAAATATGTTCTTCTGGGAAAAGGAATTGTGCAGTCTGGTAGAAATTTACCACTGTTTCATAGCAACATACTGCTTCTATTTTCATGGTACCCTGAATACAAAAGCTGTAAGTTCCTCAGAAACATTGGGAAATGTTTCTATGAGAAAACACAAAATCTCAACCCAGTAGCTGGTATCCTTTGTAGTTGCTGACCATCAGAATCTGAAATATTAACCTAATTTTACTTCAAAGATTTGCATGTATATGAAGGTTGATCTGTACGTAAGCTTCACACATCAAGATAGAATATGGACCTTGAAGATGACGGAAGTAAGTTCAACCAGAACATTGGTGACTGCATACTGAAGTGCATGGTGCCACAACCCAGAGGATAATGACCCAAAATATTTCTGTGCTTTGCTTTTTCTATCAGTTCCAGACTGATCATCAAGTTTCATCTCAAGAACTAGATCCATCCTGTGACCACAGTCTGCTACCTACATGGAATTTAAAGTTTTCATTGTATTGACTATAAAGATTATAATTTTCTAGGATGTGATGACATGTATTGTGGATGATGGGTACCAGCCTTAAGAAGTTACTGTTGTCTGTATTTTCAGATTATTAGACAAAGCTGGAACCAACAGATTCCTCTGAAACATTCATATCCATCTTTTTTTCATTCATTTATTTAGTACTCCAGAGATCCACCAAGGTGGATATAGAACTTGTCAAGTTACACAGTGTCACATCCCAGAAGATCATAGTCTGACACAGTTGATATCTCACATAAACAATGTTGGTGTAACTGCACATTTATTTCTGTTTTCAGTACTATATGCTTTCAGATGTGGCTAATTTTTGTGTATGGAAAGTGATGTTACTTGCTTTAAATACGGCAAACTGATCAAAATTTTAAATTTCATAATAATCAAAATTCTTTAGAAACATATAATGCAGCCTTCCAGTGCTGTTTCAACCAAATTCATGAGGGTAACTAACGTAATTGGAATGTATGGATGCCACTTCTCAAACATGTTTTATTCCAGTGTGGGGTGCAGTAACTGCAGACAAGGGAGAGTCCAAGATAACAGGGTTTGGGGCAGAAGAGAGTTTTGATGCATTCCTGTCAATGAATGAGCCCCCACCTGTGCCTCAAGGAACACCAGCACGGTTCAGTCGTCAGGAGTCTGCAGAGTCTGAAGAAGGCCCTGATTTCTCCATATTCATAAAGTAAGGGTATTTTATGTGCATTTCATGTGAGTATTTACATACAGTTATTCTACTGAAACATCATTCATATTTTGCATGTTCAAACTCAGTCATCAGGAAATCTCAAAATAACTTTCAACGTGCTGACCTTCCAAATAATCATGCCACTGCAAGAGAAGCCTGCGCAGTCTTGTTTAGTTATAAATTTCACTGGATTTCAAATAAAACAATAGGTGTTTTATTTTTCACAGAAAGTTAACCAAATTCAACACAATAGCTCAAAAAATTTTGAATTTGTGAACCATGTGTAGAAACAAAACACAAGAATAAATAATGGCCTGTTCCAATAGTTCATTATCTGACACCAGTGAAATGAAAAATGGGAAAATAATTGTCATGTAGTTGACAATAGCACTAGCAGAGTAAATCTTAATAATATACCTGATTTATTTTATTGTATTTCATTTGTTCCAACTGCCATATGCACTGGACTTTGCCATCACATGCATGTCGACCCACTAAGCTTGCATCATCTTCATCTTCTTATGTGGGCACTTAAATTTCTTTTGTACCATTCTACTTGCCTGAGGTTTCTGTCTATGTTTCTATCTGTAATCGATCTCTCTTCTTAGACAACCCTATCGGCCAGGCCATTAAACAAATTATTTTTCTAGCAGTCAAAATACTCTGTTCAACCTGCACATGTCATACAAGTTACATTGCAGCCAAGTTGCAAAAAAAAAATGTTATCACTTTGCGACCAAAATGTATATTTCTGTGAAAAAATAACTCTACCTTGTTATTACTGCACTCACTCTTAGAAGTGTTACACTGTTTATATCATTCTTTTCACAGTATATCTGCCCTTTTTTCCAACTTCCACTTGGTTGTCCTTTTTGTGGTTACTTCTTTGGTTATGCTGTTTTTTTTTTTCTTTTTGTGTTGCTGTTTTATTTTTCTGTTAATTTCTTCACACACATAAATTCCTTCCACTTCCCAACTGAGCGATATGTATCATTTACCTTTTTCTGTGATCAGACCCAAAACTGGAGAAGCTGTCACGACAGAGTATATGACAGGAGAAGCTGTACCAATGCTGGCACCACCACCAAAGAGCCCTGTTCAGAATACAGATGTCACTCTCAGATTCAACCCCTTTGATAAGAGTAATGAGCTTGTGGCTACTGCCATCACAGCCAGTACAGATGAGCCTGCTCTTCCACAAGGTGGGTGCAAAATGCAGATCTGTAGAATTAGTGTGTACAGAGCAGCAGTATATCCTAGTCACGAAATCACGTTGAGCCAAAATGCAATCATATAACGTGTGAATACCAACAATATTATTTCTCTCTTTTACACAAAACCACATTGAATTGTTTGTTCAAGCCACAAATCTACCCACATCACAGACCTCATGGATGTAAAGGAAATATATAAGCTACACTATGCACACAGCTGATCCCAAGCAAACTATAAAACATTTATTGAAAAAAGAAGCAAAAACATTGTTTTACATTCCTCCAGTCTTAATGGTGTAGCAGCCCATAAATAGCTAAACCAGAGTATTCAGCACTCTTGCAGAGTATAGTGACATTTCATTATATTCCAGCGTCTTGATACACTCTTTGGCACTCATGAGTATATATTATGGAGTTAATGGGCATAGAAATATAGCTTACCCGTGTGTATACTTCATGCCCTGTTGATTACATAGGATCATCAGAAGTGAGGAAGTATTTCCCATGCTCCTTCCCATAATATTAGTCTCCTTTATAGACTAAAATATTGGACTCTACATTTCCCTTCACACTCTACAAATTCTGAGAACTTCTGACATCTCTCTTATTCTGCATCTTTCACTGCCATTCTATCTCCTCACAATTGTTGCTCATAAACAGATCTTAGGCAAAGCATAATAAAATCTGTCTATTCACAATTTTTGCCAATGTTCTCATCACTGGGGATTCCACATTTTGGGACACGATGCTGTCACATCCTGATGAGAGGATTCATTTACCCATTCATCCAGTACCTTATCCCATATCCCTTACCCTTCAGCTACATTACTGCAACAACCTCAAAACTCACACGGTTGTTCTTCATCATCCTCATAACCTCCATTGTCATTTTCTGGTGTTCATCTGTCCTCTTCCTCATTGGCGTCTAAATCAGTATCAAACAAAGGACTTACACTTGATGTCACAAAGCTTCTTCTTGGAACCCAATGTGAATGCATTTTATGAATCTTTCTAAACAAATTATTGCAGCATTGTGAAAAAAAAAATAAAGTATGGTTGTATACTACCTAAATGGTCACTGAAGATTATAACAAAAATGGTCTCTGTTCATTTTGCAGGTGAACCAGTGAACCTCTTGTTCAGTAGACAATACTAATATAAAAATTTTCTTTTGAACATGGACAGCATTCATGAGAAAGAGGACAGGAATTTAAGGCTAAGGAGAAAGAAACATAATGTTTTATTAAAATGTTGCCCTGACAATGGCTTTCCTTTGTACTGTATTAAAAACAATGTACAACAAAGGATTTTAATCTATACAATTTTCTTCCAAAATTTATCCTGATAAATGCTCAGGATATTCATACCTTTCCCTCCAGTCTGTTGATCCTACGGATATTTTAACCTCCGGAATTTAAAGCTACAAGCTATTACATGCAATAGGCAGAGACAAGCTCTGTCATTGTAACCAGTGTCCATCATAACATAATTATTGAAGCAAGTTGTTATGGAATAATACAATTTAGGCTAAAAACTAGAAAATGGAAATTTTCAGTCTTTGGAATATCAAAGGTTCCAGAATTTTGTCATATATTCTGCAAAGAAAAGGGGGTGTACATGTACACTATTATACAAAACATTGAATGTCTTCACTTTTACTTACATGTTCTATTTAATAAAATTGTATTGCAATGCTTTTATATGTGTTTCATGTTTATTCCTCAAGAAAAAACATGGTAACAGAATATATTTCATAACCTTATGTGTTAGTGGTCGCTTATATTCTGATGTGTAGAAAATAAACATGTAGGATGTTTATGCTGTGATATTTGTGTCTACAAGGTGCGGAAATGCCTGACGGGATGTTGCAGAGGACAGACTCACAAGAGACTCCACCAACTCCACTGTTTGATGAAGATGTGTCACAACCCCTTGAAGAATTTCCCCGCATACATTACCAGGGGGAAGGATGGGAGATGCATCTAAGGCAGCCTAATAAAAAGAAGATAACAGGCCAGAGGTCGATATGTTGTTCTTGATTCAATGCCATTCTAAAAACTGAGTTCTGAGCAAAATTCATAAAGCCCAGTTTTGTTATGCATACATATGCAACGCTATTTGCTGTATAATTTGCTTCCTTTACTTTTGTGGAGCACTGTTCGTTCTGCATGCAGATTGTATCAGCTTTTGGGATTAGGTCACGTACAGTAGTGAAGATTACTTCTATTATCTGTGTGTCCTAATCCCAAAAGCTGACTCAGGACTTCCTCCGATCCTGCATTCCTCACTACTTCCTCGAAATTCATATACACTTCAGAAGGCAAGTGTCTTGAAGGTGAATATACACTCACAACCTTGATGGTCAATTTTTTTAAGTGCTAAGCACAATTTACATATTACAGCCAATAAAGTCTTTCCTTCTATAGACGTCACACTAGCATATCTCCTGATGAAGCTTCAAATAAAATGTTTGAAACAAAACTCTTTCCCTGAGTGAAAGTTTGCAAAGAAGTACCTTGTTCACAACAGTCCACCACTGGTTCCTAATCTGATGAATCCAGTATTCCACTGTTTTTTAAGATGCATTTTAATATTATCCTCCTATCTATTTCCTGGAATTTCCATGCGGTCTCTTTCTTTCAAGTTTTCACAGCAGATCCCTGTTTACATTTCTCTTCTCTCATGCATGCTACATTCCCAGATATTTCACTGATCACCCTACCTACATTTGGAGAGGAGCAGAAAACATGCAACTCCTCATAATGCAGTTTCCTGTAGCCATCCTTCTTCTTAGGTGTATCTTCCACAGCACCATGTTCTCAGACACCCTCAGTCTATAGGTCAGTAACTGATGGGTACACACAGGTTGTACATAACATTTTATACAGGTCTCACACAACGTGACTAAGTAATTCTCTTTACTGTTACCAAAGAAAGCAAACAACTGGCAGAACAGATCACAAAATAAGGGGATTTTCTCAAATTTCCAGCACAATCTGCCACCGGGTAACAACCCAATTGCAGTAAATAAATAAATATAAATAAATAAATAAACTTGGTCTGCGTTTTAGGTTCTGGAAAAAGGTGTTTGTGCGCCTTGTATACCAAGGTGACAATCCAGTGCTGCAACTATTCAACACAAAGGAGGATAAGGACCCATTTCAAGAGCTTCCACTACAGGCTTGTTACTCTGTGTCAGACATTGGTATGTATGAAAATCACACTGCTAGGTCCATATAGCTAGTCAGCCTACCTACTCTTCCTGTAAGCTGCACATAAAAATCTACGAAAGACACTCTGCCACTCCTCTATAAAGGATTATGCAGTTGTTTATAACACTTAAATTTTTTTTAATATAAAAATATTTGAATAACACAACAATAAAGATTTTAAAGGCATTTGGAGTAACTGAGTAGCATTTTGTAATTGAAATTTACTGCATGAAATAACACAGCAAATACTGCAATTCAGTTTGCAGATGAAAATTACATTCTTCTGGAATGTGACAGTGTGTAAATTAGTAAATAGTGCTATGATTTGAAGCAGCTTGTTGCCTCCAGCTTCAGCAAAGCCACTCTTGTGGGATTTCCCTGAAGATGGCGGTAACAAGCTCCTTGGAAAGGTCATTTACATACACTCATCTTAACATTCAACGCTGGAGAACCTAAAATTTCATGTAATGATTATTATACAACATAGTTAACTGTATAATTGATAGCTAGACTGGTAAAGAAGAATTTGAAATTAGGTACATAGCAGCACCTACACAATAAAGAATGAATGTTGCAGGGGCTCAGCAATTTGATGCATATGGGAAGATCTTCACTATAAAGTTGCAGTATGTGTTCTACAAGGAACGACCCGGAGTACGGCCTGGACAGGTGACCAAAGCAGAACGCATTACCAACAAACTGAGCAAGTTTGCACAGTATGCCATACAGGGAGACTATGAAGGCTGCAAGGAGTTTGGCAGTGACCTCAAGAAACTAGGGCTTCCAGTGGAGCATGCCCCACAGGTAGATGCAGGTTTAGGTCAGATCTTACCAACTTATTTTAAAATTATTTGGATGCAACTTACATGCAGATGAACATCAATAAAAATATTCACACTGGCAGAGAAAGATGTTTTATATCTGGCCTTGAGTCTAAATGCAAAAAGACACAGTCATTTAAATTCACAGCAGTCATAGCTTAAAAATCTTGGTACTGATAATGAAACATTTCACAACAGGATAAATACTAGACCACACATTTGAGGCAGTCTTGAAGATGGAGGCAAAAGGCTCCTCTGAAATGTTAGTAACCACACACCAGAATACATGTTGTCATAACCCAAAATACCATACAAATCACATGCATGTTTGCAGATCTCTCAGTTATTCAAGATTGGGTCACAGAATTTTGAGGATATGAAGCAGTTCAGCATGTGTGTGGAGGAAGCATTGTTCCGACTGTCAGTACATCGAGATCGAGCACTCAACTACAAGACAGAGGAGGTACAGATCACAGCTGTGGATGAGTTGTATGTGGAGCAGGACAAAGATGGCCACATTGATAAACAAATTGCACGAGTCAGACTATTCTTTCTTGGCTTTCTGGCTGGTAAGAATCTTTGACACATGAAACTTGTGGTTTTTGTGCCCCTTACTTACTTACTTACTTACTTACTTACT
>Ga0123354_10001402_pt1 | contig 29138 bp, 12 predicted proteins | sample TergutLab28metaG_2_FD_97872 | JGI IMG/M metagenome (GOLD analysis project Ga0123354, IMG submission 97872) | Labiotermes labralis P4 segment gut microbial communities from Petit-Saut dam, French Guiana - Lab288 P4 | ecosystem: Host-associated > Arthropoda: Insects > Digestive system > Gut ... | reverse complement strand
ATATATATATATATATATATATATATATATATATATATATAAACAATATTTTAAATATAGTAAATATTACGATATTTAAAAAACATTTCAATTTATAAAATATTTTAAATATATGTTGTGCATTTGTTGGTCTGGATAATAAACTATTATAATGTAATATACGGTATTCAGCTCAGCAAGTCCACATAATATCAAAAAATACGTTTGCTTTGTCGTTTCTTTGTTTTCAGTCAAATAAAGCACAACAACCGCTTACACTCTTCCTGTTAAGCCATTAGATTCACCTGCGAAACTATCATCTTGTTCATTAAACTAACTTACTTTAAATTCTGTTTGATTCGAGTAATAATGCTAAGCTCACAGATATAATTTACTGTCGGAGTGTACATTTGAACAATCAGTCGACTTAAATTTTAAATGATTTCAATTTAATTGTTTATGTGGTTTTTCTGTCCGACAGTCGGACAAGTCCGGTCACTTGACGGTGGTCAACAAGGAAGGAAGACAAGAGTATCGCTTCCAAACTTTATTAAGTTACAAAGGAAAACAAACAAGTAAATAAATAAAGTCAAATAGAGAAATTGTTCATGATATCTGTAGGAGTTTAGTAGATAAATACCAGTCTCTTTGGAGGAAATTCTACCTGCATCTTCAAGATGCAGGTAGAATTTCCATTTCTTATGTTTGTAGCATATAGGTTTGACGCAAGACTGAAATACTAAACAGAATTTCCCTTTGAATAATTTGGAGGGCGTATTCCTTGTTTTGAGAGAACTTTCTCTGTATTTTCAAACAGAATACATTTACAAAATTTCATTAGTTTTGGCGTGATATTCTTGACTCATATCCACGTTGCTTCAAACTTAGAATTAGAATTCGTTTTTTGAAATTTGTATTTTAATATTTCAAGTTGACCTTCCGAAATTTATCGGGGTTCACATACCAAAGAAGCATGGAATATTCAGGAATGGTATTTCTCAACTTAGGAGCAAATATAGCCAAAAGTATTCTGCGCCATTTTGCGTCCCGGTAGGATATTCTGGTTCAGGTACCGTCAACAACGTCTTCTGTTTGCTTGAGAGGAATTTCGCGCAGTTCTTGTGATTAACAAAATATTTTACTTAGCAAATTCCAATTTCGTGTGAATGGGCTTGCTGTGCTGTATTTAACATCTGAAATAATAAAATTATGCTGCAAGTAGTTTCAAAATGCGTGTCGAATTTACGTAGAATTTTAAAAATTGTAAATGCATGTTACTTCTGGGCAATGAAATGTTAAACGTGTTCTTCCTGATCTAAAACGCCAATAAATGTATTCAAATTATGATTCTCGATAGTAATTTGAGGATTTGCTGCTGGTAACAAAAGTAACTCTTTTCATTGAAACTTATATTTTCAGCAAACTTTTTGTAGAACCACAATGTCAATGAACAACGTGTCAATAAAACTAGTATCTTTGTGGTTTTCTTCTTCTTATAGTAATGATGATGGAAGTGGTGTTTGCCCTTATCGTTCCTACCACTACCATTACCACAGTAACGAAAGATATTACTCAGGTATATTCTGTGCAGAGGGCAGAACATATGGTGCAGCAAGTCACAAAATATCTACAGGGCCTAACGCCTCAAACGCCTTGGCTGAGCTGTTTTCTCTAGACGTTAAATTCGCAAATATCTTCCAGAAAGAAACTGAGTGTTCTGCCACACTCTACGGTATTTCTGTACATCTTTACAACAGATTTGCAATAGACCATCATCGATGTATCGTGAGCGGGAATATTTGGATTCGATATATCTCAATCCCTCGATACTTGAAGCTTAGAGTCGAACATGGTGGATACTGGATGCTTAACTGTTTTTTCAATCTCCACACATACCTCAAAGAGAACACAATCTGTCCAAATTATGATGGCCAATTAGGATGAGAGATCATTACTTCTCGGAGGTCTTCGTGTGCATGCTATCTTAATTTTATTCAATTTTAACCAAAAAAAACAAAAGTTCCAAGTATGATGCTCACCAAAATACAAGCAGTTGCAGCTGGCTCTGATTAATTCGGACTGACAGAGAGAAATGACGATGCTAACATATACTTTCCACATGCAAATGCATGTTAGAACTATTTACAGCTACCCTTTCATTTTCTTAGAAATATTTCCATGCACCGAGCGGTCACCATGCAGTGACATGGCAGTTGAGTTTTGTGATAAATATTAATAATTACTATGAATTTCACAGAGTGTGTGCAGTCTGTGACCACGTCACCTCGAACATTGATACTCAAATGGATGGGGATTTTATTATGAAAAGTAGTTGTGAAACCAAACACCAAACGTTGCGACATTCGACATAACGGGCATAAAGCCATAAAGTAGAGAACAATAGAAACAATGGAATGCAATAAACCTGCAAACAATCCACGTCACAATAGCCTTCTGTATGACTTCTACGAAATACATTCTCCCTGCTATTAGAGGCAATTTCCTGTAAATATTTGTCGTTTTGCAAAATGCTTGGAAGATTAATATGTGTTTACGTTAAACAGTGGCGGTTGTAAAAAAAATACTGTAAATGGTTTACCAAATGTAGAAAATAATTCCTTCATTATGCGCAGACTTCATATATCCATTTTAATCCTGTAAGTTTTAATTAGTTCTAGTTACAACATGCTGTACAGTTTGTATTTCTATCATTTATGTATTTACTCCAGGAATAATTATATTAAGAAAGCACTAAGTATTTAAAGACGTTGTTTCCGTTATTGTCGGTCTTTACCTTAAAGAGTTTGCGTCTTCTTACGTGTGATTTAACAACAGTTTTGCCTTATATTTTCGGGGCCGGAGGTACTTCAGATGAATTTATGTTTGTGCTAAAATCATATTCCTTTTCAGAATCTCATAGTATATGATAGTACTTGCGGTTTTTATTAAAAAACGCATTAAAATCAGAATATTTTGAGACACAATCAGAATTAATACCAAAAATTACTCAAAGATCTTAGTTTTAAATATATCATCCCAGAAAAGTGGTTATGGGTAGAAAAGTTGAAGAAAATACATGGTGTTCGCTAAAGGTTTTTGTCCCTAGGGGGTTTTCATTTTTAACTAGAATAAGATTTTTATCAAGTGCATAAATTCTCAGCATCTAAAGGTTAGTAGAATTGTTTAATAAAGAATATCTTAAATCGAAAACATTTACAAAATTCCAGTTATTTTGAAAAATAAGTAACTAATATATGTATAGCTGTATGCGTGGTATTATTTCTTAAGTCTTGAAACGATTGTTTAACATGTTTCTAGTAACTTAGCTTTTATTAAAATAAATGGCAAGCTTATTAACATGTTCATATTAACCTTTAGACGCCTAATGTCAACTATAATGGTCGTAACGCACCGCTAACCTCTAAAGTTGCATTTTATATATTTATTCAACAAATATAGGTACTGAATATTTAAAACATGGTACATACTCTCCGTTTTTTTTCTCTTCAAAATGCAGTTTGTTTTATAATTCTAACGTATTTTGTTCCTGTATTATTCACATATTATATACAGGGTGTGCTAAAATAATTCCGGCGCCAAGAGGTTAATATTGTTTACGCGCCCAAGTCATTACAGTACGTGACTGTTGATAATGGCACCGAGAATAACATACAGTTCAACTCTGTAAATTAGAATAAACTGACGCCAAAAACGTGTTGTAAGCTTCATATCTTGCTTTGTGTGGTAGAAATGAATACTGTGGTATAATGGGTGAATTTTTAAAGTCTCTGTCTTGGGTGATAAATTTTGCTAGTTTTGATCAGGTGAATGTTCGCCATATTAATGAATTCTTTGAACAATGAAATTAATTTAATTCACAAATAACAAAATATAATTCCACAATTAATGTTTGGCTGTACAGTTAAGTACTCTCTGATTACTGCAAGAAACATACTAAACACTAAAATAATGTTCACAGTTTGCACTGTTAAACTTTAATGTTACTCTATAAACATTAAGGAAGTTGCTGCCATTTGCCAGGTACTTTCTGTTGGGCGGGGGCTAACAAGTGTTACTCTGTGTGCTTGTGTACCTGTGTGCCAGATGTGTGCCTATTTCCGTACTAAGGTCAATTAAAGCTGTCTTGGAATTTGTTCTTAGAATTTAACAAAGCAACTTTATTATTCTGCGCAAATATATCGCAGTTCGATTCCACAAATTTCAAGAAATATAACTGCATAACGGCCAGTTATTTGGAAGTTAGCAAATGATACGCTTATGATAACACAATTGTTTGTCTTAATGGAATGTTTTGGTGCAAAGCATTTCAGGTCGCCTGTCCATTTCTTCGGATAAATAAAGATTTGTGACACAGGTTGGCTTTGGAAGTGTACAAGGCACTTTTAGAGATACACAAATTAGTATGTAGCACCAGAATTATTGATATATATATATATATATATCGTGTTGCTATAATACTTTCAGGAAAACATTCGACTGTATCTGAGATTAGAAAAGAAGTCATTTCGTCATAACAGTTTAGAGCCAGTAAATTCCGCAACGCCGCATTACGTGCCGCCGTCCCTGAATGAAGCCTGTGTTTATACAGAAAGTGTGTTATTTAGGAAGGACCGATGAGGAAGTGGTCAATAGTGTGTGTATACATACCTATATTTATATATATATTTATATGCTCCATGAAGACAACTAAAAAAAAATACGAGAAAGTTCAGATAGCTCTTAACATGGCAATACAGGGAGTTTCCTAGACCCTAACTGCATGAAGAGACGCGTTATCTCTCGACTCGAACTGGCGGCCGTAGTATCAGACTTCTCCGCCAGAGTGAACACTCGCGATTCGCTGGTCGCTTACTGCTCGTTTTAAACCTCGAATTACATTTGCAAGCAATAAATAATCACTACCATTCATCATAAGCAGTTATAATTGCTGTTGTACTGTGTATCGTTTGTTGGTAGTGAAAGCCTGACATTTCTATTAAACTGTACTGAATATTTAAATAATAGCAATATAATTTATTGCAAAACAACTAGAAAGCATTTCCACTGAACTTTTAGCAAATATTACAATAACACGTGGTTTCTCAAACTGTAGTGCGTCTTGTGGAACACCAACCACATGACCGGTGGTCGACCTTAACACAAAATCTGCATGTAAAAGGGTACAAATATTATATATATATATATGTTCCGCACTCAGTACTGCTCATTCCAATTGTCATGTAATCTTTCTAATGTAAGCTTTTCAATCAAACGCGCGATAACTATAGGTGATACATTGTAATTTGTAAACTTTATTTAGTGATACGCCAGGGCAAAGTTTGAGATCCCCTGCACTTGTCTAAGTGTTATAAATCTCGCTACATAAAGCACTGTTCAGTTTTCCTTTCTTGTTTTGGTTCCATTTAAACTAGAGCTATATTCGGCTTTACTAGTAATTTGGGGCCAAAATAAAAGTCACAACAATTGTTAAAATCCTTAGTCACACACGCACACCCACGCAGGCTTGTGCGCGCCACGCAGACTAAAATAAATTCAGAAATTAATTTCATATGGTGCTTACCGATGATGTCATATTTCTAAATTAGACATGCACAAATCGGAAAGCAGGGAGGACTTCAGTACTGTAAAGAAGAGCGCTGCGGTCCGCAGGAGTAGAGGGCAGGAGATACATTTTAATAATTTTCTAATTAAATAGAATAAATAGTTTCTCATTATTTCTACTTTTAATTTTAATCGTAGAAAAACCAAAAATCCCATTGAAAAATGTGTTTGTGACATCCCTAACCAACTTGCAAACTTAAGAAGAGATATGCACGTTACTTCTCTTGTCAGTGATCAGCGTGTCGTTCGCCGGGGTCACACATGGAGTACATGTTTTCAAAATGCCTTCCAAATAGTCGTTAGAGAAGAACGGTCTGATCTTTCTTCATGTTCATGATGTAGAATATCTGTTCGCAGATGTAAGGACTTCCATAAACGCTGAATATTTTCAGGGCAACGTCTACATGACTTTTGTCATTTTTACTGGCCAGACTTCTTAAAAAGCCCCGCAGATGGCAGTTCTATATCTACTTCGGTAAACTGGACATGTTGTCGATCCACTGTCCATAGTAGCATTCATTCTTCAACATTCAAAATATTACAGATTTTTAAATACATTTTTTTTTCCAAAAATCGCCACAGGCAGCTAAATTAGATGTGGTCTGTGGGCCGTAGTTTGTTGAGTAATGCTGAAGCTGTTTGAGATATGCTGCACTTACATATATCCCATCAATATTTGAATTATAGCGCTTGGCACAAAATAAAATCTTTCTTTTCATTTTATAAGGAACACATACGGTATTCTTGTCCCACTGCATGTTTCAAAGCCTCTGAATGAGTCGTTGTCAGGTGATCGCTCCACGTACTATCGCAAGGCATTTCTGAAACTTCTTAAAATCGAATTATGTCAAAAATTAGGGAAAATTGATAGGCAGAATATGCTAGTTATCCTTCAGGAAACAAATGACGTATAACAGGCTTAATAATCCAGTGTAATGAGTAATGCTGTAACCACGTGATTATGACTATAGGTGGAAATGTGTCAGAACATATAATGAAGCAAGGAATCCACAAACAGAAAAAAATATGCTACACCGATGATTTCTACAAACTTATTTCCACAATTTACGTCAGTCAACAAGGATAATAACAATTCTGTATTCTGAATATATATTAGAGTTTACAAACACTAATTAGATAAAACTTGCTTAAGGGTTGTGATAAATACACAAGGACATGCATACAAAAGTTCTGTAAAAATAACAATTCTTTTGTGACAGGCTATTCAAGTATAGTTTATGTATTATAACTAGTTGATGTTTAGAAAAAAAGTTACATAAATGCAACTTCAATGGAAGCAAAATATTAAATTATTATAATGCCTTAAGCTCTTACGAGTACATAAAGGGAATATATTTGTGAACATTTCTGTACCAACATATGGACCTACACTTCTTGGTACAAAAAGTTCATAAACTGACGTCTGGCTTAAACAGTGTTTGTTGAGACCTGGAGTGAGTGAGAGAAAGAGAGAGAGAGAGATGTTGGTTCAAGTGGATTCAGACACTTGTTTTATAAAGTAAGGTCAGTGTACTAATAGAAAGGAAAATGCTTGTTAGCTTTAGAAATCAAGTAGTATGCTTATAATCAAATATTTCGCTGCCGTAAAGGAAAACAATAGGAAGTAAATAGTACCGTACTAGATTCCAAACATCTAACATGGCAGTCGTAAACTGTAAGTACAGTAAAATTCTTTACTTGGTGGTGAGTTTCAGTGGTGTTTTGAATTGTGACATATCTCCTCATTCATACAATAAAACCAACCAGATGCACTAATTTCTTAAAATTATTTTTGGAATAAAACTCTACATGTTTCGGACAGTTCCGCTGTCTTTCATCAGGAGTTTTTCACCGTACACACAGCAGGATCAGGACTGAACTGGTTCCGTCCTGATTCTGCTCGCAAGCTGTCAGCAAACCTGTATGACATATACCATTGCTGTGTGTTCGGAGAAAAACTCCTGATGATGGACAGAGGAACTGTCCGAAACATGTAGAGTTTTATTCAAAAAACAAATTTAAGAAATTAGTGCATCTCTTTGGTTTTATTAGAAGAATTTATCAGGATGCACGGTCACCTGAACATCAAATTTCTCCTAATATTTTTCTTATGTTTTCCTTTCAAAATAAAATGAAAATTGTGGTTTATTTTGTGTCGAGCAAAACCATAATTACTATAAATGCGTGGAAACCTGAGTCTCCTTCAGTGCGAGTGTTTGCAGCTGAAATGTTGGCGAATACATTTGGACCTAAAAGAGAAACTGAGTAACTAGTTCAGGGAATTGCGTAACGAGAATGTTTATGGATTTGAATCCTTTAACTCACGTATCAGTGCACTGAAAGATCTTTACTTCCTTCTTCGTAACGAAGAAGGCATCAAAATTGCCTTTGCCTCCTCCGCGCATTTAAAATTTGGAAAAACTGACTGATTTTAACTGAATTTTTATAAGCCTTTTTCAATTGAAAACCTATCCAACTTCGTAATTTTCAGTTTTTTACAGCCGGCAGTAACGACATGGTGGACCCCTAGATTTACTAGGGGACAATGACACTTACGAAGGCTTCTATAATATTGCATGGTAATATATGTGCAAACCATCTGCAACATCTTAAACATATGCCTAGGATCTTTGTGGAATGTGAGACAGCTACCCAACGACAGCATGATATCGATATTCAGCTATTCGCAGCCAATAAACCGACGTAGCTAGACGTGTGACATTTGGTACAAACTTAGAACATAAACATCCCAGTGCGGTCTGAACGATACGTTTCTCTTAAGTTAAAAATTACAGTCATGATGAGAGTGAAACCTCTCGTGGTATATCTAACAATGTTAACATAGGAACAATCTGTATTTAATAAGTTTTTTCCCCCAGTGAACATAAAGGTAATGCTAATAAATCTTGATTACTATCAATATTACGATTACAATGTATCATAATTATTTTAATATATTTAAAATTGAAGGAAATAAAATAATACTCTTCGACTAGAGGAATGAAACTAAGACAATCTGCCCACAAGTGCAGCACGAAACCGTAAACTAAATCGTATGTCACTTCTTTATTATAAGTTTTGATTATACAGGGAGCGTCTGTCGCTAGAGGCCCCAAACTATTGACTATAAAAAATTATGTTATTGAGATAATGCCTTGAAACTTTATATACACATACCGGGAACGATGCAAAACAGGACCTGCTCAAAATCGATGCAGAAACTGGTATCATTTCACAACCAAGCACAATGGAATGCGTTTCTCCAAATTCTCGAATACTTTTCCCAAATTATCGACGTTGACGGTGTGAATCTCTTGGCGTGTAGCGTCTTTGAGTTGTTCGATTGTGCGGAGTGTATTTTTGTACACTTTGCCCTTCAATAGGCCCCAAAGAAAGAAGTCAGCAGGCGTTAGATCGGCTTCCCCTTGTCTCTAACTTTTTAACCAATTTCTGGATGTAACACTTCGATGGTGCACGTCTTTCACCAAATTCCGTTCGAAATGCCGACTGGCATGCTTTAAATGAACCCATTTGCCGGTATTCACGAAGGAGAAACCCGCGCTGTTCGACTGTATACATAGACAATGGTTTGGGGCCTCTAGCGGGAGACTCACCCTGTATAAGCAAGACTTTAAAAACACAACAGTTGTGTTAGTGGAATTTTGTGCCATGAAAGTAACTTTATTTATATGTGCTCGGCGTGCCTTCTAATTCCTGTCAGGGCGGTGGATTGTCATATGGGGTGGTGTGTGTTGAGATTAATAATGAAAATACACGATCTCCCAGATTCCTTGACTGCATGCTGTTTTTTTACAGACTACGATCTTATGACTGACTGCTCATCCATAGTTGGATTTTTACAAGACGAGTCCTTTAGAGTCGTTCACAAGACATGTAAACCGAATTAATCTGTGATCCAAATTAGATCACATGCACTACATCCCTCCGCAGTTACTGCTGTTACTGCTGTACCAATTCTGGAATATATTGTTTTGTTTAAAACATGATTTCTTTGGTTAAATATTTTATCTTAGAATTTCCATTCTAAGAATATGGTGCAAAACGTAATGGTTTTTCAAGCAGTTTTCTTATGCTATTTTTCTACTGCTCCTACGTTCAGTAATCTAGCGAGACATCCCCCTCCCCCTCACAGAGGTGTTGCTGATGATTTTGAGCCTCTGGAATGTGATACTTTGTCAGTAATCAGTACAGTCCAATATGGTTAGTCAGTGGCTATTCTTGTTGGACTGTTTGACTGCTGACGATGAAGGCAACAGTTCCCTTGGCGGCAGTTGGAGCCAGTCACCTGCCCACAGCGCGTCATGTCGCAAGAAATATGAAGACCCATTTTCCAGATTCGTCTTATTATCTTTACTATATAAATATATGCGTTTAGATTCGCACGGCAGTGAGCGTTATGGTTAGAGTCTTTTGGAATTATTGGAGGAGGTTTTCACCCTTTTTATAGGCCACGAAGGCCCTTAGGGTAAGTAGAGGTATAGCTCTACTCTTTCTAGGACCTCGGCACATTAGATGGGGTGGGGGGGTCAGCCCCACGCCCCGGTCGCCTCCACCCCAGGGAAAGACCCGGTACCCATTTTACAGTACGCTGGGTGGGCCCCACGGCCGGTCTGGACGGGCGGAAAATCTCGTCCCCACTGGGATTCGATCCCGGACCGTCCAGCCCGTAGTCAGTCGCTATACCAACTGAGATACCCAGCCCATCTTTCGGAATATGACACCGTGCAATTTATTATATGAATTGTATAGATTGGGCGACAACCTTTTCCCTCCTTCCACTTAGAGAAATAACAGGTTCTTCCGAAAATTTAGCACCCATTTATCAGGCAACATAAAATAATATCCCAGAGGTCCCTAATCTCGGTGTAAAAGTAATCATGTGATTCAAATAGCAGCGGCTTTGCCTGGTGCTGACGTCGTCCTTTTATTCACGTTCTTGTAGGCTCCTTCTTCCTTCCTCTCTTTCCTCATGAATACGGTATAAAATAGCGGAACACTTCTCAGAGCACGTATCTGCTTACATTTTAAATTTTCTATACATGTTGTACAGCACAGACAATTGTACAGTGACACGACCTACTTGCGGAAGTGTCTCAACTTAAGTTCCCCTTTGTATTCCACGTCTCGTCCAAAGTACAAAGAATCTTACAGCCCAAGCTTTTCTGCAAGACAATTCGGTACCAAAAATAATTATATGTGTTGTGTTCTCCCTATGAGAACAACTGAGCTTTTTAAAGGATTCCTTCTTAATTAAAGAACCCACAAATTATGTGAGGCCTCTTGATGGAGAGGAATGAACCAGGCAGTATCTTGTGTGCACTCTTTTCAGAAATGTTAAAAAAATATTCGATTTTTAGTAACCTAACACGATGATATTGAACAACTGTATGAAGCAGATGATTTATAACGGAATTTGAAAATAATCAAGATTTCAAAATGTGATATTTGTGTTAACGAATTGCATCCTACCCAACACTGAAGGAGATATAACGGACCAAACCCAATTAAGCGTATTTCATAGAATCCAAATTATTTAATTACTGTAGAACTCCACTTATCCACACGCTGATTATCCAGATCTGCTTGACCCCTCGGGTAAATTAGTCAATAATTCTACAAAACTAACTTGCCTTGAAATTACCGGTTATAGGATCAAGTACAGTACAGTGTTATGACCTCTGGAACTTAAAATCAGCCGTGGTCGAAAGGTTTAGACGCAGGTACATACTGCAAATAATAACAGCCAAATTTCAAACTGCCAATTTAGGCTATTTTCAAAGAAAAATCCAATTACCCGGATTTTCAACATATTCGGATTGTTTGCCGTTCAAATTAATCCGGATAATTTGAGTTCTTCTGTACTTAACAGTGCCCAGCTCCGTTTCTTGCCAATAATGCAGGCTAGTTACTAATAACTTAATAGCGAATAAAATTCATAGTTTATTGGGATCATCATCTGACATTCTGAATTTTTACTCTGCGAATTTCATGTTTGTTGGCCGTGCATCCCTGTATAATCTTTTTCAAGTGAAGCCAACTATTTGCATGCTGTTTCTTAGCACGAAATTTTCCACTCTGTATGGTTGGCTGTCTGGCCTGCTGCTGCAGCAGACCAGACAGCCAACCATACAGAGTGAAAAATACCAGTATCGCATAGACACAGTAAGTTATCCTGATGATGGGCACATGGTTGCCCGAAACATGTAGAGAAGTTGAAATAAATATAATAAGAAGTAGTGTTCACCTAATTTGCTTCATTTGAAAAATAGTTTACTCTGCGCTTAGAAACGATAAAATTGTTACTGTAATATTAAGATAAGGAAGAGCTTTGTTATCTGCATTCGTGACGATTAGATTTGAAGTGCGTGTAGACTAAAGTTTTATCTAAAGTACCGCAAAATGATAGTAAGTTAAAACCTCTCAATTTGCCAATAATAAACTTTGTAAAGTTGGTACGTTGGAGGCTATCCTGATTCTTAGAGTATGAACTTAACAGTTATTAGTTATCCTTGGTAACTGCATGGTAAGAAATGCCCCAATACCATTTCGAATACGTTACGGAACACTGCAGAAAGATTTTTAGAATGTGGTCTAAATTTTTAGGATATCATTTGATAAAGGTACAAATAAGAATTAATCTTTCAGTAGCCACATTTTAAAAACACTTATAAGCGGAAAATCTCACAACTTGTTGACTTCACTGCACAGCTGTTGCACTTCATAAACTATTGTTCATGTATTTCTTTGTTTACAGATAACGTATAAAAAATTCCAATTAAAAACTGTAGGTTGTAATTGTATCTGCATCATGTGTTACATAACAATCTCATTTACGATGAGTTAGTAAATTGCAGTTCATGCTAAATTGTAGGAATACATTGCAGAAAATCGGAAAATTCTCCACACCTATTTTCATTGGAGTTCGTAAAGTGGTTAATACATGAAATGTGAGAAAGTGCGGATAGTCCTGACTACCATCTTATGCACGTCGCGCAAGAAAGCATAGAATTTGCAAAACAGTGCACTAGAATTACGTAACGTCTTCAAGAATTTTGCTTGTGTTCCTGCATTACATATTTAAATGTAGGTTGCGAAAAGGACGTCATTCAAAAAGTATTGTTTTTTTTTTTTGGAGTAAACGGTACGTGTCGTTGTAACTAATATGTTGGTCTCCTTATCGATCAGGAAAAACAGAGAGCGTAACAGAATGAGTGGCAATGATAATAGGCAGAAGAGACTGTCCTCGGTCGTTCTTAAGCAGGGACTATTGTCGCAGGCTGTTACTGTTATCGACGGAGCGATCGCCATGTAAGAGGCTCGAAGTCTGATAGAAAAGTAGAGAGACTAGCAGCTGAAATAAGAGGGCTTTGACTCCCAACCAAAGGCTAATGATGGCATTAATTGAAAGGGAACATGGTGATGACTACCATGGACAGAAGGTTTGAAATAGTTACATACTTCAGAAAATAACGTTTCAACTAGACATTACAAAATAAGGGAAATATTTTGGAAACGTTCTTTAAAAACTGAAGTAAGACAGTATTTGATTTACGCAACAAAATTAAACGCAAAAGCTTCAACGGAATGTGTTAGCACACAAATTCTGACTTACATCTTTCTATAGTAAAACCAACCAGATGCATCAACGTCTCAAATTTATTTTATTGGCGTAACAGTCTACGTGTTTCGGACGGTCTTTCTGTCCATTATCAGGAGTTAAAGACTGTACATACTGTACAGACTGTAATGCCGACTGATTGCTAGCAATCAGTCGGCATTATCTGTTTGACAAATGCTTGTTGCTGTATGTACAGTCTTTAACTCCTGATAATGGATGGAAAGACCGTCCGAAACATGTAGAGTGTTACTCCAATAAAATAAATTTGAGATATTGAAGCATCTGGTTGTTTTTGCTATAGAAATATATTACGATGCACAGCCCTATGAAAGTCATATCTGACTTACATCCTTATCAATTATTGGTTGGCTGATTTTACATTTGCCTGGTGCTGTGACTGACTTGTTTCTTCTCCAGCTCTTCCTCAAAAAGGCACTTGGCCACACAAACTCAGCTACAAACACTCCGCATAGAGACGAAATACGAATTTCAGAACTGTCCGGAACAAAAGGATTTTCTCGTGCATATTAAACGCTCAGCATGCGAAGTATTGCATCACAAGCCCTTCTGTCTTCCTGGCATGTAGCTCTTATTCAGTCGACGTACAGTCCTTTGACGCAAACGTACACACCCCTTGAGTGAACCAGACGTAGCCGAAACGTCTTATTGCCATCCTTCAGTTAAAGTTCTAATTCTTTTTGTATCTATCTGTCCGGTATTTCAACAGCTGTCGCCGTCTTCCGGAAACCAAAAGCCATTCCCCTCTGTTTCTCCATTGATCTGGTTCTAAATTTCTTGTTGTCATGGCTGCTTGTACTCCTTCCGTCCACATTTTTCTTGGACGTTCTCTTTTCCTTCTATCCCGTGGTATCCAATCCATCATTAATTTTGGTATTCTCTCCTCTGGCATCCTTTTGACTTGGCCATACCATTGTAGCTTTTTCTGCTCTATAATATCTATGATGTCCGGCTTCCCTTTCACTCCCATTATTTCCTTTATATGTTCATTTTTTATTCTTTCCAGTCTTTATTTTCTTGCTGACCTCCTTAGCACATTCATTTCTGTAGATAAAATTTTATTTATTTCTCCAGTAGGGATTTGCCATACTTCTGCACCATACATAAAAATGCTCCGAATTATAGTTTGATAAATGTATAATTTTCTGTTTTTAGTAATATTTTTGTGCCACCAAATGGAACTTAAAGAATTTGTAGCTTTTCTTGTTTGACTAATTCTTTTTGTTAACCCTTTAAACGCCGAGTTCTGCCATCTGCTGGCATTATTAGGAGCTCACCTTATTCTCCACGTTAGCGGGATAAGGGTTAAAGACGATGCTTGGGCTGCTTTATTTAAAGACACAGTCCGTACCGCGCTGTAAACACGTTTCATCTTGGTTACAAAAAACCAATCAGTTTATGCTGTAAGTGGCACAAGTCGCTGCTTGTTCTCAAATAAATACAAAACACATAAATACAGTGTGGGCAGAGCGTAAAATTGTTGACTGGAGAACCTGTTGGTGCATCATGTAAGCATTGTTCAAGAGCGTTGTATGGCGAAATATTTCTGGTGGCTGTGGCATGTGCCCTACTGTTGTTTCTGTTGTCGCGACGTCAACAACTACAACAGCGAAAACAGCAACTCTTTTAAACAGCCTCCGTGTTTCAAACTTTAAATCACAGTTGCTGATACATACTCCGTCGGTTCTGCACGCCTCATATGCCTCTCAGCGTAAACAGTGGGTTCTTCGTAAGGGAGTTGATACCAGACCGAATTGTTAATGATGAAGCAGTGCGTTTGCTCCGATGTAGGAAATAAGTATTTGAATAATGCTTAGATAAAATTCAGGCTTCAAATATTTCATACTAACACCAATTACGAAATTAGTATACGAAGTTTCTGACTTTCTTCAAGTCACGTAATTGACAACACCAAAATAAAAGCCTCTTTCAGCCACTCCACAGTGCCTTTAAAATGTATTATTCAGCCATTCGTAACACGTAACGACTAACATGCAGTTAAATGCAAGAAGAGTAACGATATGAAACGCGCATCCTAATTTGCTTTACCTTATCTCTTTATCTGTTTTAAATACGTGTGGAGAGAGCGACATGGGTGTTAGGAATGTTTATGAATTTGAATGAGTGTGTAATTCGTTTACAAAATCGAAACCATAAATAGAGCGCCTGTAGAATATTCCACTTAACACTGGAGGCTTGTTTCGCAATGAGTAGCAGTCCGTTCGATCACAGCTCTCCAAAAAACGTAACCAAAGATTTCGTACATCAAGGTTTTGAAGATTGCAACAAACGAGTTTTGTGTCCTCGTTTGTGATTTTAAACTCGAACGTGACGTTAGTGTGATTTACATAGAATATACGTTTAATATCTTTCACATAACTCCTCTGTTAAATAGAAGTGAGGTTATGTTATGCCATTAATTAAGAGGCTTCAAGAATATTTATCATATTCCGACTTTTATAAAGAACATGGTCATAAAATTTTATCCGAGAAATATCGATTGCCGTTTCATATAGGCTCGTTTATCTTTTAACGCAGTCCACTGATTCGAATTCCTATGCGCACGGCGGAATAGTGGCTGGAAATTGAAAGCTATATTTGTCAGATTAAATAATGACCATTTATTACATGTTACAATAAAAATTAATTTAGTGTCGTCGTTTAACTTCGAGCAGATAACCTTGTTGAGACGTGTTATTGGTTTATGAAATACTGTCATAAACCGACTGAAAGTAATAAAGACGTTTTGTATGCATGATACTTAAATTAAGTGTCTAATATATTTGTATACGGACGGCCCTTAAATTGATTTTCAGCGCCACTGACAATCAACAGACTGATTCATGCAGTTTTTGTTCTATTTTATTTTATTTTAGCTTGTTTCGCAACAATAATATAAAATTCTACGAGTTACACGATATCGGTTGAAGTTACTCTAAATATATATTTACGAGGTTATAAAAAGAAATTGTCTTGGCATCGTGTAAGGTGTCGCCTTGATTGTCTTGACGCCTTACACTTCCATCAGACTCAAAGCAAACCTAGAAGTCTGTTTTAACTGAAAGAGGGAGAAATTATGGAACGAGTAGCTCGCTAGTTTTTAATACGTTCACTTGGCAACAGTGTTAAAACTGTTTTCTGTTAGCCGGGAGGCTAACCATTCGGGATAAGAAGAGGGCCTAGAATACCGATATGTAGTTGCATACAGTCTACGAAGTATAATGTACAAGAATCGCGATTCCAGCACTAAAACTCAAGATTCACTCGTGAATAAGAATAGAAGCAAATAAAGTTGTGTGCTTGTAAAGACATAAATTCTTAGGTGAGTAATAATGCTGTAACCTTTATAAACCTCAAATTCGTCCAAGTGTTCGTAAAAATTCATTTCCTATGTGTAGGAAAAATGCGCCCCTAATACAAAGACCAGTCCGTTGATTCTGTTCATTCTGAGAAGCATTAAGAACAGTTAGATTCACACTTTGAGTAAAATTTAGAAATCCTTAATATCGGGGCTAGCGTTTAATATAGTAAACTCCTGTGTTTTGCAGTGTTTATGAAAAAGTTGACAATGTAACCCCCTTTTGGAAAAAGGTAAAATTTATTTTACTACTGTGACAATAATTTAAATTGCTCGGAATGCGCTACAAATGTTAAGTTTCAATAAACATTTAAACGGTATTGATTATTTTAAAATATTTCATAATACTGAAAGCGCACATATCGTTATAAAAATAGCTTCTCTTTCTAAGCCAAATTCCAAGCAGTCGGTAGTTATGCATAGAGTGTAGTGTAAGATAATTCTTGACACCTAAAGGGTGCATCAAATTTAGCTACTTGCTTGATAGGTTGGTCAAACTAAATTAGTAGCATATCTGCGATCTTCTGGGATATTGCACAGCGTATAGTGGTAATTCATCACTTGAAAATAGAAATGATATGTTGTCCCGAAACGTCGGTGAGTAATTATACCACTAAACGCTGCAGAATGTCCCAGAAGAGCTCAGATCTCATCTACTTCGCAGTGAATGCGTAAAATCATGCAAAATGAATATTATGTTAATTTTTTGCTCATTTCATACACAGTGTTGGCATGCACTAAGATAATTCAATGTAGAATTTAGCTGGCTTACATGTCCTCAGTTATTTAATTAAATATAAATTATCCTCTCTTCAAGCTTTGCGACAGGATAACTCCACCTGCAAGACCTAAACATGGATGGCAGGATGATATTAAAAAATCTTAAGACACTACAGTGCGACGGTTTGGAATATTAGTTAGTCTTAGGGTATGGCCTAGTGACGGGCTGTTACGAGTAAGACGATGAAAGTGCTGACGCTGTTCCATGCAAAAAGTTAGTTAACAGAACACGAATTTACACTGAAGAGTTGTTAACCACCAGCCGAACATTGAAGTTACAGAAACACTCAGTCGGTAATTTGCGACTGCTCTTTCAACATCCTCACGTTTATTATATTTACCTGGAGTCGCGCCATGTCCTCAGAATTATAAGGAATCTATTGGCCAAGACATATTTTACTCCCTCCCAACCACAGTATTAGAAAGCTAACTTATTACACTATCAGCACAAGACCGGCAGGCGTGGCACGAAAACAGATAATAATCGTCACCTTGGGAGAACAGAATCACATGCAAAATTCAGCAAGAATATGTAACATGGCGAAAGACCACTCAGAAGACGTAACCGCAGGCAGGATGATTCTGTTTCTTTGTGGTGTATTTTACGACGCTGTTTGTATCGAATTATATTTGTGACGATTAGACGATTAATAATGGATAAACAGTTTGCTAGGAATTTGGAAGAAAGCAGCCTTGTCCACATTGAGGCAATATCGCACCTTTGCACGCAGTTACTACGGAATCTTACGACAGACTATGGACAGGTGAGTGGATGAACCTGTTGAAATGCACGTCAACGAATAAAATTAGAAAGTTTTTATTTTATCTTCTGAGTAATAAATCAAAGTACATAAATGGAAGCATACTATGTGTACTAAGTGTCAGAATTGCACCGTTTGCTGAGATCCAAAACGAAGCAAAAATATGCGTCCTAATTAACATAGAAACTAGTTGAAGAATAGAAGACCAACTTGATGTCACTTGCTTTTTTTTTTTCACTTCTTATGTACTCAGCATATTTCGGACATTAATATATCCATCATCAGGAGCTTGCGACTGTGCTGTTGAATTACCACATCGGTCGTTTTGTTCTCGGTTAGTTGTGTGTTGGAGATTTGGTGCGGCTTTGTTTGAGTGGTGTCCGTGTTGCAGACTGAAGCACAACTTTTGTTTCAGCCTGCAACACGGACACTACTCAAACTCAGCCGCACCAAATTTCCAACACACAACGAACCGAGAACAAAACGACCGATGTGGTAATTCAACAGCACAGTCGCAAGCTCCTGATGATGGATATATTAATGTCCGAAACATGCGGAGTACATAAGAAGTGAAATAAAATAGCAAGTGACATCAAGTTGGTCTTTTATTCTTCAACTATCACAATGATGGATGGTCCAATAAACATAAGGTAGACACTTTTATTCTGTAAGTTGCGTGTAGTCTGTAAGGCGTTTAGATTTAGGGGCTTCCGTGGTGCTGTAAATGACGTGATGATCTTAAGAAGTTTGACACTGTCAGATTCTATTTGGGTAAAATTTATATGCCCTGAAGAAGCAGGCACTATTTGCATGGAAAAGCAGTCCCGTTACAGGCCTGGAGTGGCCCAGAGGTTTCCAGGTAGATAATGTTCCCAGATTTCATGACGTCACAGGATGGTGGTAAGGTTGTCAGTCTTAGTCACCGGCCGCCTTTACCCCCAAGTAATGCTCCTGGTTCTCATTTCTGTTAGAGGCTGAGTCGACCCCAGGGTCATAGTGCGATCGGAAGGGATTTTATGTCAAAAAAAATTCCAATGACACCAGCTGGGATCGAACCACCGACCTTCCGATTTGTAGTACAGCACCTTAACCACTGATTTGCACGGAAATATCGTTGTCAAAATACTTCTTCACAAGGTTTCAAAAAAATACACAGCTATCATCTGTATACCGCTGCAGCAAATATTTAAAAACATCTAATTTCTAGTTCCGAATTGGTTTGTGAAGGTAAAGAACATGCTGGCGTTCAGTTCGACGGATTACACAGCAGCCGCAGTGCCGTGCAAGCCACTGTTTGATATTCCTGGCGCCTCTTTCGCCAGCTTTTGTTTGCATTCTTGTTTATCACATCTTCTGAACCAGAAGCAGCAGCAAGTGGCACAGTATCTTTCGCATGCCCTTCCACGTCGTATACTTACTGTTAACAAAGTTGTTTGCTACACGCATGCTGAGGCCTGGTACTGTACTGTTGACAAGCAAGCACTTCGGGGCCTAAAAGTTGAAAGATCTTATGTCGACGACGAGAAACCATCAGCGTGTGATTAATTGACGTCAAAATTTATGTGCCATGTTTGTTTCAATAAGGCACTTTGGAAGCATTTGACTGTGTTCGGCTATAGGTAGTTATATTTATTTAGGTTAATTGATTGTGTTTTAGTGGTTTTTAGGTGCAATTATTATTATTATTATTATCTTTTATTGTCTTTTATCTGCTTGGAGGCTATGAGATTCTTTTTATAAACTAGGATTAGATACCCTATTATTTTAGAATGGGGACCGCGGTGGCACGGTGGTTAAGGTGCTGTACTGCAAATCGGAAGGTCGCTGGCTCGATCCCAGATGGTGTCAGTGGAATTTTTCATTGACATAAAATCCTTCTGATCGCACTATGACCTTTGGGTCGATTCAGCCTCTAATAGAAATGAGTACCAGGAGTATTTCCTGGGGGTAAAGGCGGCCGGTGCGTAAGGCTGACAACCTACCACCATCCTGTTCCGTTGTCATGAAATATGGGAGCCTTAACTTCCTGAAACACTCTGGGCTTGTTCAGACCTGTAATTGGACTGCTTTACCTTTACCTTTACCTAATTTTAGAATGTTAATATTTTATGTACCTGAGTAGTATCAGTTATGTTGTTGAAACTTAAAGAAACTTGCGGTATCTTATTCCATCCAGAGGAATCTGTCTCGCATTCCACAGTCCGCGTAGGGCCTTACTTATTTGCTTTGGTTTGTATACCGTCGATTATTGATTATCTTTTGGGGATTTTATAATTTTTTGTTTTTTTTTATTTTTATTTTGATGATCAGATTACAGAAACAATTTCGAAAACGTTAGCATAAGTAAACAATTCAGGAGCATTCTTTATATTATTGCTCTTGAAGTTGGTTATTTCATGCAAAACGCTAATGAATGTGAGTTATGTTAAGTCTTTTCCAATTCCTCTAACACAACGTGAAATGTAAGTTTTCTCCTGTTTCTAGCAACAAACTTATGTTATGTTCGGACATGTTAGACTGTAGCGGTGCTTCTAAAATACGTAACAACTGATAGTGTACCAAAATGTCAATATCAAGATGAACATCACTCCATTGTATGCCATATACACGTAAGGCTCTTAACTTCGGCCCTAGATTAGGGTGGGTGGTCAACGACACTACTGGCCGTCGTATCCATTTCAGAGAAGACTGCGTGATCCACGTATGGAAGGATACGGAGAAGAGAAAATTTAAAGTTTTGTTGGACGTGCATTGTCGTGTGTCCGTACAAAAAGAACCAACAGGATGCACTATTTACTTTCAATTTATTTCAATAATACACCTCTACATACACGTATTTCGAGAAGGCTTACTGCTCATCATCACGAGGTACTACTGTTTATACACAGCAAGTGGTACAGTCAACATAAACGCATGACATATACCAATTGCTGCACATACAGAGTAGTACCTCCTGATGAAAAGCAGTAAGCCTGCTCGAAATATTTAGAGGTTAATTGTTGAAATAAATTGAAATTCAATAGTGCATCCTGTTGGTTCCTAAAGCGAACATTTCTTGCTTCCTTAGAGTTCGAAGCCCGAACCGCCAAGCACGTAACGGGTTACTACGCTTAGTAGTGTGTGTCACAGTGGTACAGAATTGAGCTTCGAAACTGATATTGTAATAGCGTAAAATATTGTAAAAATAAGCCGTCTCTCTCTTGAGTACAGTATAAATATATTTCACGCATTAATTTGTGGGCTTTTACAAATTAATGCTTGAAAAGTGGCTCTTAGATTGGTCGTGTGTCCGTTCGTCCTTGCGAGCGCCCTTCCACGGGTTAAGCGGAAGAAGTGCAATATCGTCGTTTACGAGTTAAGAGAAAGAAATCTGACAGAGACAGCGAGGGCCAAGATGCATTTTACAACCTACAGATAGCCTAACATTGTATAACGTATTATCCGTCACACGCGAAGACAAGAGGAAATCATATTGGGTTCAAAGATGCTGAAGAGATAGACATAAATCTCATGATTCGTGTAATGAGTTCAGAGGCGCGTTCAAAATACTCGAATTTCCGCTGTTTTACTGAAATTATTTCAATGTTAAAATCCATTGACCAGAGGAGTAAATTGGTAAATAACACTGGGGAAGGGGGTGGTGGTGGCAAAATCGTCCATGATATTTGGAACTTTAATTTACGTTGGAGTCAAGTTAAGAAAGAAGAGGAGGAGTAAATTGTTTAATTTTTTTTTGTCTTTGCACCACCCAAATTATCATTTTGAATATATCTTTAGTTTTTTTGGTTTTTTCCCTCTTCAACTTATTATCAAAAAATTATTTTTAGGTAGAAAAATATTGGAGGGGCATTTGCCCTCTCTTGCACCTCCCAACTGACAATAGCTGTAGGTATCAGTCAATAACACAACAATATCTAAAAAGATGTTTAATAAAGGATGGTAGAAACTACATGTTTCTGCCTATTGTGGCCATCATCAGATGCTGAGATCTCACCATCGTGACATACCCATACAAATCCTATAAAGCACTATCACCATACTTTCGGATGAAAACCTGATGATGGCCGCAATGGGCCGAAACATGTTGTTACTATCATCCTTTATTAAACATCTTTTTAGATATTGTTGTGTTATTTACCGATACCTACACCTATTGTTTATATACACACAACGGGGATGGCTCATTTTTGGATCCCAACTGACAGCTGCAGAGCGCACGCCCCAGATTGTTGGCTCTGCAGACGTTTCCAAATTTCCTGTTTATGGCTAAGGACAATAGGTCGGATTTAACGTAGGCTGGTAATGTGCGCAAGCAGACACAAAGGTGTTCATGTACGATGTCCATGTGCTTGTTCGGTTTTAACCAAAACGCTACCTGTAACTTGAATTGCAATGACTGATTGGGTGGTTACAATTAACGCTATGCAAGGGAGCAAACGCGGCCCGAAGGTGGATGGAAGCAAAGATAAACCAGTAGGGAAAGTGAGAAAGCAGGAATGCAAGAAAGGAAGAAGGAAGGACGGGAAGAGGCTTGTAAAAACTCTTACCATCTCCATTGCTTTAGTCAATTATCTGTTGCTTGGATGTCAGTAGAATTTTGATTTTATATTAGAGTACACATACCCCAGTTTTACTACTGGGTATATAATGTTTTCCAGTGTTTTGTATTCAGCAGGTCCCGTGTTTGTATTTAAACTCGGAGACCGGATATCCAGAAGAAGGAAATTACGGCTTTTCTCAGTTCCTCAAAAAAAAAAGTTGATAGCTTACTTTAAATCAGACCACTGTCATTTCGCCCTACACCCTTTCTAATGCACGAGACCTACTCACTAGTGATTCTCTCGTTTGGCTTTATAAAACCTTAACAGTGCACAGCATCGTTAAATAAATCGTAAATGAAATGACACCTCTGATTTAAACTTGGGTGACTTTGAGTCCATTAGAGGCGGAAATTTGTTTACCAGTTGAGAAATTGTCAGATTCTCTGTAAGAGCTCTGTCTAAAGAAGGTAGCAAGTCGAGCTCTGACGAAACATGTCTGCTGTCCTGTGCGGTATTCTTGAGCGCATATGAAATGATACCGACAAATGTTCAAGAGTCCAATACAGTATTTGGAAACTTGCAGTTATGTATTCTGTCCACTTCCCAACACTGCAGGCCTTGCAATATACATGCGAACTTACCAGTGGAAATTATATGTCTTCCTAAAAAAAAGCTGCGTAGTTAGATTTCACTGCTAATACAGTGTAATTAGGATCACAGTGTGACCTACCTTCAACTGAGCAGGCTGGTTCTGCAGGCTTCGCAGGTGACGTCTTCTGACACTGTTGCAGTACATTATTTGTTTGACAGCGCAAAGTAAAGCGTGTGATAACCGACAGGTTTTTTTTAGTAAGAGGTCCTTTTCTTATTAGTAAGGTCTGTATGACTTTTCATTTAAGATCCTTAGTATGACAGAGCAACTGTCTACGTCCTTTTCGCAACTGGGGGGCCGCATTCTGCTTTCACTTTACAAGGCCAACCGCCTGCGTAGGATACATCTATGACCAGATAAATAGAATATTTCTGAGTACGAAATGACAGATGATGAGCTCTCAGATGTACATATTATGCATAAACACATTGTACACAGGCGTAAATTTCATACCTTTATTTATTTCAAATATAATCTTATAGAAAATACCAAACACTTTTAGCTAACCTGTATGCTTACAGTGACACAACGTGTTTTCATTACATTCATTACTGTGATTTCTGAGTTTGGGTGTTCCTGGCTGAATTGTGTGTACTTGCTTTGACAATTCAAGACGTTTATCTTTAGGAATTAACCAACTTGATGCACAAAATTTTTGTTTTACAATAAGTTTATTTCATGTCTCTACATGTTTCGAGCACCATGTGCTCATCATCAGGAGGTCAAAATTGTATTATACAGCTTCTGGTATCGTCACACTGAAACAAGTGAGTGGTCTAAAATTACTGAAATACAATTCTATAAATATGAGCAAATAGTAGTAAAATTTATGTGTGAATTTTTCGGGCGTGATTACTGTGTATTGCTTACTATAAACATGTTATGTCAGGTAGAGGTTATGTTTATCCAGTTACTAAACTTATTAGAAAGGTACTATGTCTATTTACATTTATGTTGCTGAGTCTATCTAGTCATAAAATCGCATAAATTGCTGATTAGTTGTTGTATCTATAAGTTTATGTTTGTCCGGTTGTTAAATTGTTAAAAATACGATGTCTATTTACATTACCTACCTAAAAAGTTGTGTTTATACAGTTATTAAGATTGTGCGGTGTCTATTTATTTTACGTTAATTGTAATTGTGCCGTTGAGCTTGCATATGTGTTTCAGTAAGGCGGGTACAAAATTCCCTTTAACGAAAGTACATGACCAAAACGCTTGATCGTGTAACTATGAGAAAAAAAATGATGTTAGCATTTGTTCTGCAAAGGTTTGCTGGGACTGATACTCTCAGGTATTCGGCCATAAAGCCTCTCTCAGAGGGTCTTTACATTGCAGTTCATTCATTTCCATTCGTACTTAAAACGAATATGATCAATTCCAATGGCTTAAGGCTTCTGACGTACTTTTTTTCTGCATTATAGTGTAAAAATCCCAAATTTGATGGAAATTATTTTGTTCTTTTTGAGGGCTACCAATTAAATTGTCCTCAGTTTCTGCCAATCACGTGATAGAGTGAAAAATCGGAAACTTTTTCAAGGTGGAAAGTAGCCATGATTTTATTCGCTAACATTTGCCTGTTTGGCTTTGACGTCAATTTCGCTGACATGTTTGTGCAACAGGCTCAGTTTCTTTTCAAAACCTTCACGCTAGAAACACGTCTCGTAGTAATTTACATTTGCCTTGAAGTTACACATTGAGTTCATTAAGACAAGTTGTTCTGTCCACAACAAATAATATAGTTATGATCCTTTTGATATCAGAAAACTGTGGTATGGTTTTAGTCTGTTCCATCATGAGAATGACTGTTTCCTTTACCAAATAAAACGTATGCTTCACGATGCACGTCTGCTTTGCCATTTCATTGTTTGGAAGTAGGTGAAGTCCTTCGTCTTGCACCAATCCTGTTTGTTTCGGAAAAGGTTGGAAATATTGGCAGTTCAAACCGTCGCTCGATTATGTTCCACGGTGGAAATCACAATTCCCATAATTTCGTCCAACTGCAATAAAAAAAATGCGTTGCAGTGTCTTGTGATGAACACTGCGGGGAAAACCATGGGATTTCTGGAGACCAAATGCGTGACTTTCTAGAAAAATTGTTCTATCACGCCCAACTAAAAGTCACGTATATTTTTCCCACTATGGCTTGTCAAACTGGTCAAATATTTTTTAATTTGACGTTCAGGTGAATGTGCATCGTGATAAATTCTTATAATAAAACCAACTAGATGCATTAATTTATCAATTTTTTTGGAATAAAACCATACATGTTTCGGACAGTTCGTCTGTCCATCATCAGGAGTTTTTCGCCGTACACACAACTCCTGATGATGGGCAGAGGAACTGTCCGACACATGTAGAGTTTTATTCCAAAAATAAATTTGAGAAATTAGTGCATCTAGTTGGTTTTATTATAAGAATTGGTCAAATGATTGTCAAAAAATACAAAGAAATAATTGTTTCCATTAATTATAGTTGTACATCCTTGCGTACTACAGGAACTGGCAGGCTCTTCGTGGTATGAAGTGAAATATCAGCGCCTCAAACAAATATGCTCAACGGCACAGCGTGTGTATCCTTATCACTTTTATCCATTGCTAAATGAGTAACAATGAAATTATCGTGCGTGCAATTTGCTTGAATAAATTTGTCTCCATTCCCTGTGTAATTTTTGTACTATTCGGACAGAGATGCTTAAGTCTAGAAATATTATTTTCTCTTCCGGACAATCCACATTAGCTGGATGTAATAAAAACTGCTTCGCAAATTCGGAATCTGTAAAGTCTTTATTCTTAGCATTTATTTTCACCAACGTATAAACGAAAACAATCAATTTAAGAAGACTGTTTCTTTTTTAAAGTTATTCTGCCGACCACTCAAAAAAATAGGTCAAAAGTTTGGTTTTATAATTTCGCAATTCACTTGTATATCTCTTTCAACTTTCACGGAATGACACCTCATTTTGTATTCTGTAATTAAAGTAGTTCGTTTCTAACAGCTAAGACAACCCGCTTTACCTGCAGTCTCAATGAAGTAATATTAGCCGCTTTCTCGTCTTTAAAAATTCTGCCTTTTTTTTTTTCAATTTTACGTTTCATCGATGTTATATTTGAATTTATCTACACGACATTAACGAAATGCAATACATTCAAATTCTATTCATATTTATACACAAATATCACTGCCGTATCGATACTTCGTAGACTATTATGGACTTCGTCCGAGGGAAATCGGTAACTTCATTTAAAGCTGACCTTCAACAAAGGCTTATGAGCTGCTTGGGATTACAGCAACTTGTTTATTTTTGTTTTCTGTTTCTTACATTTTCTCTTTATGAATGTAAATTTGTCAGCTGTCGTCAGGCATCTGCGGGCTGCATAAATTTGGAGCAAGTGCCGCATGTGGACTGTCGGTGGCGCCTTATCGTCCACTGAATTAGACATTTTGGTATATTCGTTCATAATTATATTTTGTATAGTACTGCACTTGACAAATGACGGTATTCACGTCCGATAGGCTCGGTTATGGTAAAGGCACTGCCATTAACGGCCGCTGTCACGCTGCTTACCGGAGAGTTAGGCCTACCTGTTGACGGCTAGTCGCTATGCACGTTCTGTTCGACACATGCGCAGAGAATGCTGTCGTTACAGGAAGTGTCGCACAAATTCGGAAAACAATTTACAAGTACGTGTAAAGTTTTAGAGCAGTAGTTTCCATTGCAGCAAGTAAATGAACACGCAACGTACACGTGTGCACTGCATCCATGTAATACAGCTGCTGTTGGCAAGCTCTAAGATGCATATTGTGAGACAAAACTGAATTTTTTGGTCTGGTATCTTTATGAGTTTCATAATGGAAAAGTAGAGCCCAAGGTCTTTCTGGTTATAAGTGGAACGTGACCTTAGTTCAGTGGATACGTACACTTTTAGAATAAGCAGGTACTGGGTTTGTGAAAAGTATCATGTTAATCCACTGGTTTTTACGTTTTGTGTATGTTTATGTGTGTGTGTGTGTGTATGTGTTTTATAAATGCTACTGGACTTATATAATATTAAATAATGTACGTCAGCACAACTACTTTATTACAAAAGGTGTGACGTGCAATTTGCACGTCACACCTTTGACACAAATGATTTAATTTTATGTATTCCATGGATGTAAACACGATGGGATCCCAATGTATGCACAGCATCTTGTGACTCAATTAACAAAAATAGGCCTGAAGATGACTGATCAATAGTTGAAACATGTAGCCTATGTAATTACCTTGTGTAATAAAGTAGTTGTGCTGACGTACATTATTTAATATTATATTACGTTTATGAGCACATCGTGATGCCTCTATTGAAAGCTACTGGATTTGTTGGACACATTTTATTTTTCTGAGACCATAAATTCACACCGACACCTAACCCAAAATTTTGCAAAATTTCTTGAGCGTATCTTCCATTACGAAACATACTCTGCCTCATTTAGCAAAGCAGTGCAATCTCTCACAGCCCAGACAGTTGTGTGAATGTTTAAATATGCTCTTTGTTTACCGTTTATCGAAGTTTTAATTTATTTACAAATCATACCACCACAGAACAACATACAAATCTTAATGCCTTATTTCAGATCTTCAGCGCAATAATTAGTACTAGACACGAGTCCTTTGAAATTTTCCGTAAGTGAAAACTTACACGAAGGTACTCGAGCCCTTTGTTCTGAGACCATAAACTCGCACCTGTATTTTGTAAGCATTTTGACACTTTTGTTGCTACGATCGTGTGACTTTCAATTAGTGAAATTCTTTGCGTTTTTACAGAATGTATTTGTTGAAGGATTGATGAATGCGGAACAACGACCTTCTTGTTCACAAGATCTGAATCCATGCCATTTTCAGTGTGAGGCATGTTGAAGGATAAATATTACAGCTATAATCCTCCCCCTTGCAGACGACCAGACAACCGATGCCGGATAGGCAATCTTACAATTACTATTGTTTAATGAAAGAAAATTTCTTTAGAAACAAGTGAAGTATTTCGCGTAAGAGATGGTCAGTGGGAATTAAGTAGCCGTTGTTTTTGTACTGTAATTAAGACAGGTTGTTTCCACTAACTTGACACTAGTCCGTGTTTAATCAGAATTTAATTATTATGTAGTAATATTTTGTTTTGGTAAAGCAAGCCTGAAGGAGAGGACCGATCCAGTCTCCCTAACGTAATGTAACAAATTTCAATACGAACGATGCAAAAAGTACGTGAAATTAAAGCGTTGAGATTCACAATTCAGTTTTACCAGAAAATCTCGACATGCAATGAACATGTAATGCATGACGTGTGTCTGCAAGCAGAAGAAAAACATTTCCGTTATCTTCTTTTAATGGATGGCGAATTAAAACCCGATATTTTTTATTGTATATTTAAATTCATGTTATACATATAACATAGCATTTTAATGTCTGGTGCCCTGTTGATCAACTGCCTTTTCCACTCTTTGTTGGTATTGTTAATATGTGATGTCTTACTGAAAAACTGTCTTTTCCGCTCTTTGTTGGTACTGTTAATATGTAGAGTCTTACTGACCAACTGTCTTTTCCGCTCTTTGTTGGTACCGTTAATATGTAGGATCTTCCTGCCCAACTGTCTTTTCCGCTCTTTGTTGGTACTGTTAATATGTAGCATCTTACTGACCAGCTGCCTTATCCGCTCTTTGTTAGTACTGTTAATATGTAGTATCTTACTGACCAACTGTCTTTTCCGCTCTTTGTTGGTACTATTAATATGTAGTGTCTTACTGACCAGCT
>Ga0123354_10001401_pt1 | contig 29143 bp, 13 predicted proteins | sample TergutLab28metaG_2_FD_97872 | JGI IMG/M metagenome (GOLD analysis project Ga0123354, IMG submission 97872) | Labiotermes labralis P4 segment gut microbial communities from Petit-Saut dam, French Guiana - Lab288 P4 | ecosystem: Host-associated > Arthropoda: Insects > Digestive system > Gut ... | reverse complement strand
GACCTGGAGCCGCTACTTTTTTCATTCAAGTAGCTCCTCAATTGACCTCACGAGGCTCACGAGGCTGAGTGGACCCCGTTCCAGACCCACTACTACTCAGAAAATCTGGTAGCGCAGGGGATCTAACCCGGGACCTCTGTATCTGTAGCCAGAAACTCTGACCACTAGACCACAGAGGCGGTCCAATTATATATGTATATATAACTCAATAATATATGTGGATTGTTTTATTCTAAATATATATATTTAGAATATGACAATCCACATATATTATTGAATTTCGCGTTTTTTCCTAATTCTTTACACAATAAACCTTTCAGAAAATGGGTATGTCTATTTTCCATCACTTCTTGTCTGGGGTTGGATTAAAACTGTATGAACCAAAAGTAGATTCGACCGAAAAACGTAAGTGTAAAATGTAAATGGTATCCGTTTGGCAGTTTCGCAAACAAACAAGCCGACGAAAACGACTCCCCAACAAGCTTTCTTTTTGTGAGCTTTGCAAAAAGAACGTACAGAAGTCAGTCAGCTAAGAAGTTAATAAGGAACACGATGTGGCAATTGGTTGAGCGTGTTCCAGCGATTCATTATTGGATCCGTCAAGAAGGCTCAACCAGGCTTTGCCTGCCGTGCAACTCTTTTAAATGCATAGGGTAACTTGGGTAGTTGGTGTCGCAGGAGGGTGGTAAAGCCGAACAAGGCTTTGTTAGATACAACCGCTTCTGATATTACACGTTTCTTGCTCTTCTGATTCCCCTCGCGTCTAACAGGTCTATAAAACAAGGCTGTTCCGCCCCCTGTAGTTTATGCATATAAAAGTATCATTACACACCGTAAAACATCTTATGCTTTGTTCACGTTAACTGCAGCATAAATGTCAGCATATCCGAGCGGTGGCTATAAATGCCAGCCTATGACTGACAGCAAGGCGGGGAAATTTTTCATATTTTCTCAGAAATTTGGCACCAGCAGTGACGGTTCTGACTCGAAACTGGGAGGCACTCGTTTCGAATCTAGACCAGCTAACCGGCCACCATAACGGTTTCTGGTGGTTTTTATCCGTCCTTCCAGGCAAAAGCTGGAATTTGCTTTTTTACTCCAAATCTTTTATACCTCATTATTCATTATCCACACACTCGCCGTCACATAGTCTGAGTTACTAAAAAAGCCACTAAGGTAAGTAAAATACAAACCTGCAGACAAGATTATTTCCAATTATTAAGCAAAGCATTCAAACAAGTCCTATGAAACATCCGGGCAATCAGTGCAGAAACAGAAAACTCAAAAGAGTGTCAATAAGATAGTCAATTGCAGCCGTCTGCAATGAGCCCGCGTTCGAGACCCTGTGCTATTGACGTAACTTCTGCTCTCCTCACCTTGCGCTTCCCAAAAAGCGGGAATGGAAGCCATGTTAACAAACTGTGGGCGGTTGGGTGGTTGAGATATCCAGATGCATGGCTTAGCTGCAAGAAATCAAGGCACGGACGGCTTCGCCAGTGTCTTCAATGGGATACGCTCCGGCGAAAAATGAAGTAGGTTCTGTAGGAAAGTTTACATTCAGTGATTCCACAATGAATTGTTAGTGATTTACCAAAGTTACGGCGGTACATGCTCTGGGACTCACCCATCCACCTATACAACGGGTACCGGGTATCTTGCCCAGGGCAAAACGGAAGGGGCGTGGCGCTGATCACCCACCCCCATCTAGCGCCGAGGTTAAAGAGTAGAACTATACCTCTACTCCTTCTCTGGGCCTTCGTCGCCTGTTCTTGGGTGAACTATAAGACACTGGTAGAATGGTCCACATTCTCGTTGTACGCGGCCATGAGTTTCTGAGTACCTACTTGTAGGCCTATGTCTCCCCTCGGTAACACAAGCAGCATAACCAACCGCCCTCAGTACTTGACGCATGTTGACAGACTGATGAGTACTGTCAGAACTCATGTATCCGTCACATGCGCATTATGTATTCCGGAAGTGACGTTTCTGAAAAATGAACCTTCGAATTCTGTGATTGGTCAGGCCGTTGGTACAGGTAGGGTACACCGCACAATTACGGTTAGTTAAAATAAATTGAAAATTCCCTGCTAGCAAAATGTTATTAGCGAGAGACGCTGGAAAAGTCACGTACGGCTTTGGATCAAAACGATACTAGCCCAGACTATTCCTAAATTAAGGAAACAGAATTTCGGGTTCGTCCAAGCGTAACGTCCAAATTGCCTTGTTCCGCGGAACGAATAACATGTCACAATTCTGAACACAAAGATGTGAAGCTTGAGAAATTATAGGGGTTGTTTCCAATATAGGGTGAACACAGCTGCACTAGTGAACACAGCTGCACTAGTGAACATATGCCACTTACAATTTTGTCAGAATTTAATTTTACAGTATCTTCATTTTCAGCTACAAACTGGTGGCCACATATGATATTTATTCCTCAAACTCTTGTTTATAACAGCCAGCATTTGACTGACTTGATTATTAATTAACATAAGAAGTTTTACGAACTATGTACGCTATGCACTAGACTTACGGTACAAGTACATGAAGGATGGAAAAGGGTGTAAAGTGACGCAGCGGTAGTTATTTTAGGGTACAAACGCAGCATTTTCCTGGAGTTATTAGGAAATGACCAAATGCCTTAGAATAACTTGCACCTGACACCTGATTCGAACACAAAACAACACAAATTCAAAGTGAAAATGCTACCCACTCATCACCGACGTTTCGTGTATTCGGAGTTATATCCATGCTAGCTGATATACGCGTTCTCCGAAAGGGCCGTTTTACGTTAATTCCAAAAAACAACATTATAAAAAACAAAACGATATACGCATTTTTTAAATGTCCTTTAAGGGGCACATATGCACAACTGCTCTACACGTCCAGCTAGGGAACACGCTGTATGTAACAGCCCATGAGGAAAACAATTAGTCTGAAAATCAACACTTGCATCTTCGAGGGACTGACCTTGTGTTTGGTTGATTAACAAATGCAAGGTGGAGTGCAAAATGCAGTCGCCTAAACTGAATGATGTATCGCTGGGATTTACTGGTGTTTTGGACATAAATATACCTGTAGGTTTTATAGACGGCAGGAATGTCTTGACTTTCAGCTTATCAACAAGGGCTCTGCATTATGAAGACACATGGAAGAGTGGACTAGTGAGTTTGTTCAACCCTGTGAGAGAATGCTGACTGCCGCTGGGTGTGGATGGTAACACGATATACCGACATCCTGCGATCGTTCGTTTCCAGAGATTTCTCTCATTCCTGTGGCCAGTGTAACAACACACAGTAGTTCCACTACTGCATTCCATATGAGGAAGAAACTACCATGATCGAATGCTGAAATATCGAATGTGACATGCTGGTATTTCCTCAACGCCCTAACCTACCCAAAGCCTGTTGCCCTAGCACAGTCTTTATGGGTCTGCAGGGGAATGGTGTTCCGCAACAGAACTTTTCGACAACCGAGAATGTGTCAGAGTAATTTCGATAGTGCTCGAAAAATCTTTATCCTGAATCTCAGCCTGTCTAGACCATCTTGCAAAATCCCCACATGAAACACTGACGCAATTCAATGTTCAATTCCCGGCAGGGGGCGAGAAATTGCTCTCTTCGCCAAAGCGTCCAGACAAGCACTGGGACTCACTCAGCTCCCCATTCAATGGGCACCTTACTGGGGATTAGAGCGACCGGAACCTGAAGCTGACCACTCACCTCCATCTAGCCTCGAATGTAAGAATGAGTGGAAGCTATACTTCCATTCTCCCCTATGCACGCGTGACGTGTCACCTTTGTCACACAATACGTAGAATGGAATGTTCCAGTTTCGCGAAAATGGTATGTTTCCATACAGTGCACTTTTAAGAAGGGGATTCACTCCCTTGTTTATTACTTACTCTGTCACTGATGTAGGTTCCCGTGACATCACGTAGATTTCATCAAACCTGCCGATCAGATCGCACCCTGTTTGAAGGGCACTAACATGTACCATAAATAACACAACTTTTATCCCGCAGGAAATACTAGTCTATAATACTAAACTGAACGTATTTACAATGTGATCTAGATGGGGAAATAATTTAATTCCAGTTGAAGTACTTGGATTATTGTAATACATCGTGACAAAATTCTCTACTTTCATAAAAACAGAAGGCGCATTACCTTATTCAAGAAATCCCCACATTGTACCCCACATCAAGATACTCGAATATTGTTAATCTTTAACCCCATTTTCTCTAATATGTCTTCCCCTTTTACACATAAATATAGTTTTAGTCCTTTATATTTCATAATGATGTTGGCTCTATCTCAGCTATATTTCCAGACTCAGTGACTTCAGGTAAAATGGACATAGTTTGCAGGCCAGATGCATGCGACAGGAAATACACACCCAAGTGAATGCAGGTTTGGCAGCTGTGTCACAAATAAATACCTCGAATTTAATGTGAACACCAGCTTGGAAGCGTCCAATTTAAAATAATGGCTTTTTTACAAAATCCACGAAAAATTTTCGAAATACAAAGAACAATTAGCGATATATCAAATATTTTAAGAATTCTTCCTAATATTTTGTAGAGAATGGAAGTATGTTGGATGTCAATAATGTATAATGTACTATATTTCACGTTTCAAAAGACGCTGCCAATGATAAGACGCACCCCATAATTAGCAACGAATTTTTGAGGATAGTGTGATTTTTGGAGAGATTTTTCAGGAAGCAGTGCGTCTCATAAGGCGGACAATACGATAATAACGCAAAATCATAAACCCTAGAATAATTTCCTGAGAAACGAAGCCGTAAAAAACAGTTCTGAGGCAGTAGACAGGAGACCGACGGCCCCTACAGCCTTGGGCCCTATGATCGCGGGATCGAATTCCCCTCGGTGTTCAGTTATGTAAGCATATTTTTCTCTGTTATGTTTGGCAGTGTGAGAAGGTGATTTGCTAAGAGTCGATTCCTTGTCACAGGAGGTCTATCATACTTCTAAAAATTCAGGTTTCAGAATAAACGCTGAATCAAAACAGGCCGGACGGAATAGTCACATGTCGCTCACTGAATTCACTAGTGGCACAATCCAAAAATCGCCCATTTGGAGTTAATACTACGATTGTGCTCAAAAATGTGACAACTACATCGGACAATACTGGTACCTGATGGGGTAAGTTTCAACTAACATATGTGCCGGTTATGGCAGTTACTGAGTTGTGTCAGTATTGCATTCAGTGAGCGGTATGGAGTCGTCGAATCTTAATTCAGTGTTGTAAAATCACGTGCCAAATCACAAGAACCAGTGAACTATAGCTGTCTGTCTACACGGATTCTGACAGAGTGCTTTGTGCGGCACTCTGAAACAGTATCTTCCGACGCAAAAACGATACCAAAAGCTATTTTCAACCAAACGCGCCCGTGCACCTATTTGAAGTAACGAACCAATTAAAGACTTCATTCCAACCCACAGCAACGGTATAAATTACACTCGTAAATGGAGATCTTGGATACAGCTTATCGGACCAACAAGCAAGAGTAAATGGGGAACACTTAGATGTAAGACAGTGTCACTATAAATTCCGTATCGAATTACACACGCAAATTAAATGTTAGGACTATTAAAAGATTTTGGTTTTCCTGAGAGATGGAGGTTTTATCAAGAGTAACCTCAAGATGAAATCTTTGTTCATTAATTCGTCCATCAATCTGCATCCGCCCTGACACAGGAGGCTCCACAATGACGCGCAAGCTCGGACGGTACAGGAATGTTGATTTCATCCTATAAACTGCCATGAAAACAAAGAAGAGGGATAGAAGTATAGCCCTGCTCTTTCTTTAACCCCGTCGCTAGATGGCGGTGGGTGGTTGGCGCCAAGCCCCGGCCGCTTTATACCCGGGAATGACCCGGCAACCATTGCATAGGAGGCTCTGTTGTCCCCAGGGCCAGTCCGGACAGGTGCGGAAAATCTCGCCCCCAACGGCATTCGATCCCCTGACCGTCTATCCCATAACACAGGAACGATGACTACCAGAAAATGAAGCAACATATTTAATTAAATTTGGAACACCTCAACATGAAAGATTAAAGTGGATGAAATGGGCTATATGGCATATGGACACCAGAATAGGTGTTCCATACAGTTTGAAAAAACACGATCCAAATTAATGTGCGTTAAATCAAAACGAACTTGCACAGCTCTTCAGGAAAACTTTTAAAAGCGAACCTAGTACTTCCAAAGACGTAAAGCGCGTAAGTAAACTATATATTCTTGCCAGGATGAACAACTTCATGCAGAAGCATATGCGCGACGGGAATCGAGAATCAGAACCACCAGCCAACGCTGGGGCATTGATGGTCGTAGTGGTTCACAATAGAGGAACACTTTGTAGAATAGATTTCGTAGAAGGACAAAGATAAAATCACGTGTACCAGAAACTGACGTCGACGCAACATAATGTTGAGTTAGCTACTACGATAACTCTTTGAAAGGTTAGGAGAGCAAGGGCTCTCGCCATCTCACCACCTTAACCTGATCCAAAAGCGTAACGTGACGTAACGAAACCCTCCCATTTCTTACCAAGTCTATGTGAATTAACCGAATCTAAATCAGAACACCCGATACTTAAGCAACTTAAGGATACAAGCAGACTCGTGCAGACGTTTGTGTGTACGTAAGATCGAAGACGTCGAAAAGCAGGTAAATGATGCCTTTAAAGACATGGGCTTTTCAAGATCGGCATGTACTACCGCATATTCTCGAATCTAATCCGCACTCTTTTTACAGTCTCAGAGGGCTAAAAAATCAGATGCGGATTAGATTCGCGGTCGTGAGCTGGATTTTGGAAAAATGATACAGCCGCTGTACGTGCCATAAAAACAATACAATACAATACAATAATTATTTTATTTATAATATTATATATTATATAATATTTATAATTTATTTTTCATCAGACTCGCCGTCATCACTCATAACTGAAGCGTTATCCGTCACCCAGTCACTATCATCTTTATCTTCACCATCGTCCTCCCATAGAATATCATCTTCGGATCGGTCCAAAACATTGCTTATGCAACACTTCTTGAAAGATCTGACGATAACATCCAACATCCAATATTATTCAATCAGTCTGCCTTGAAGGCAAGGGGCGGTTGAAGGAAAGGTGCGGATTAGAACCGGGGACTAACTTTTTTTGTTTTTTTGTTTAAGAAATCGGCGGATTAGATTCGGGGGAGGATTAGTTTCGAGAACATACGGTATATCAAGTACGTTTTCGAGTAGGATGGAGAAGTCAAATGAATCTACGCAAAGCTAAAAAACGACGCTGGCGTCAATGATGTCTCCGACGATAAACATGTAGTACGTCTATAGGACAACGGCAACATGACGGCAGACACTCAGTCTTCTGTGTCGTGTGAAAACAGAAACTAAATCAGTCGTAAGATCAAGGTCCCACATCATGCGCCGGGCATTCAGTTGGAATTGCCATATCACAGGGATTTAAAGAGAGGACTGCCTGAAAAGTGTCTCTGGCTTTGTAGTGGTATTAATGTAGGAATTCTACATGCGACGCGGTAAAAAAGAATCCAGTAGACTAAGGACTTAGATCTTCTGAGATATGACCGTTAAACCACTGAAGGTAGAGGCGTTAGGTTCCTTCGGAATGTCGAGAACCCCGGCGTCCTGAACCAGAATAAGAGATTCCTCAACCACACCTACGTGAAAACCCTAAGACTCGTAACCAGCAGGCTATTCGCACTTTCACCAAACGCAACAATGTAACAGGATAGTTTTGTCTCATCTGATACAGAAGTTATAAAAATTCTGGTCCAACTACAATTATTGCTAAAGGCCTCTGTAATTCGAATAATTAATTACAAGTTAATTCGTGTTATTTATTTGAATTCGACATGCAGATAGCACCTGCTGTTTCATGACACCGCGTAATCCGTACACTAGGAGGCTACAAACGTTACGGAGGAACCTGCTGCCTCCGTCTTCAGGACACAGACATTAATCTGTATATTCGTCGCGAAAACATACTGATATAATTCGGCATATTTCAACACTTTACTCTGTCATCGCAACTGTCTTGCATTGCAGCGTGCATGAATAAGGAGCAACTGGAAAAACCAAGCCATTTGGAACAATCTTGTGTTAGATTCCAGTCGGAATCCTTCGTAAGATTCCGCTCCACTATTTGCAAATTGAGGAGTCTATACGATTCATTTCGATACAGCGTGCACTAGCTACTGAAATGAGTAGTGTTGGAACGCCGAGGGTTGATATGCAGTTCCGCAGTTCGTAGGAAAATCTGTCACGCTAGCAGCCACCTCCGATTCTCCCTTGCGTTGAGCAAGGCGTTTTAATGATCCATTTCTCAACATCCGATGGGACTGTTTCAAGGGACTGTCCCCCACGGTTTGACGTTCCATAGGGGGAGGCGATTTCTGCCGAAAGTATGTTCTTTGTTGTGCCAAGGGATCATTTCTATCAACAGAAACCAATCCTACCTACTAACTCTACGAAGCACATCCCTTTTTTGGGGAGCTAGCTAAGACCTCATGCCAGTCTCAGTGGCCGCGCGGTCTAAAGCGTGGGTCTATTGTCGCTCGCCTGCTGAGACTGTGGGTTAGAATCCCGCCGGGTGTATGAATGTTTGTCTGTTGTAAGTGTTGTGTGTTGTCAGGTAGATGTTTCTGCGGCGAGCTGATCACGTGTCCAGAGAAGTCCTACCGACAGTGGTGTGTCGTTTTGCGATATCTAGATATCCTCAAGAATGCGGACGCCATGGCCCGCGTTGGGCCGCTGCGCCACAGGAAAAATAAGTCCCCATTTAGTCAATAACTTCGCCGCATTTCATGGGACCTGAAAGTTCATGATCATGTTCACAAGTCCACGCAACTTGTCCATATCCCGAGACTGACCAATACAGTCCACATTCTCCCATTATGTTTCTGTAGGAGCCATTTCCGAATATTGTACTTGCTTCTGCTATTGGGTCTACGAAGAACATTTTCCTCCATGTTTTCCCACCAAGTTCGTGTATGCATATATCTTCTCCTTTGTACCTACCACATGAGCAACGCATCTCATCGCAATCGGAAACATTTAGAATGCTGTCATCTAATAGTTGCACAATATACCGTCCGAAAAATAAACTGCACGAATTTTTTGGTGCACGCGTTATGCGGACTATGTAAAATTATACTACTAGCATCGAACAGGCGTAATATGGTGGAGAGCACAACCAGATGTTTAAGAAACGCGTCATGTCAACAAGGGTGCAAGAAAGGCCGGATATTTCTTTCCAATCTGACAGAATACAGGCTTCATGCAACGCATTCGCTATGTGGAGCTGATCATTTGATTGGATCATTCTAGTTAGTTATATACCTCTATAGCATTTCAAGATCTCCTAGTAGACGTTTTAAAACTTGGTCGAAAAGTTACCAATGAACTGGAAAAATGGATATGCATATATATATATATATATATATATATATATATATAAAATTTAGAGAACCGGAAAATAATAACAGCAAGCACAACCGGAAGTCCCAACCGAAGTTAAACACACATTAAAAAATTGCCGAAATATCACCTCATAATGAATTCACATATCTCATGCAGATATGAACAACCCCTCACAAACTATCTTTAATTTGGTCTGATCTATTTTAAACTCACTTCACCAAACCTAAAAGAAAAGAATCTGCATTTAACTTAGCACATCCTACCAACAAAAACAAAGAATTAAGACCACACAGCCTCTATCTCACCTGCCCTAATCTAACATAATTCGACCTAAACCAATAAAACTAATACCAACCCCAACCAAATTCAGCCTAATATAAAGTAACGCAAGCCAACTCACGTTAACCTAACTTAACCAACTTAAACTTACTCTCACATAACTGAAGAATAAAAACCAAGTAGATGCTACTTATTACTTAGCTATACTTATGATAGGCTCAACATATTTCGGGCACTGTTATGCCCATCATGCACTCCGGACACTTATCCAGCCTTCCTGCACCTAACTTCCAACCAACAGCAACCCAAGAACCGGACGGCCCATGTGGTAATCAGCACTATAGTTGTGAGCTCCTGATGATGGGCATAACAGTGCCCGAAACATGTTCAGCCTATCATAAGTATAATAAAATATTAAGTAGCATCTAGTTGGTTCTTATTCTTCAGTTATCACAACGATGCACGGTCCATTTTTCTTTATTCACCTCCCCCACCCCGTGGCGCTGCGGCCCAACGCGGGCCATGGTCTCATTCTTGAGGTTTCTATGTCACACACGACGACGCATCACAGTCGGTAGGACACCTCTTGACGCGTGATCAGTGCGTCACAGAGATATCTAGCACACAACACTCACAACAGATAGACATCCATGCCCCCGGTGGGATTCGAACCCACAATATCAGCAGGCGAGCGGCCGTAGACCTAGATGCACGGTCCAGTACACATCAAATTTACTCTCACATAACCTGCTCAAACTTCACCTGATCCTTCTTTATCTTATCTTACGTAATCTAAAGTAAGGTAACCTTCAAGGATTGCATGGCCTTAGGCCAACACTATTAAATGCGGGCTCCCCTTTACAGCCCAACTGTAACACGACACATTTCCTCCTTTCTTTGTTCTACGCAGCCTTGGTTTATTGTTGCTAACGTATGGAAAAATATTTCATTCCTATACCAAATATGCAGGAAATGTTCTCAGTTTTCCCCCTTATGCAGCAAGAACCTCGACACATGAGAAGAAAAGCCAAGCAGAAACAGGGGTGGAAATTGTCTTTCAAATCTTCTTGTTTCTTCTTTGCTTTTATGTCTGTTTCTGCCTTTGTTTAGCCTTCCCTTCACTTCCCTTCTCTTCTGTTGTTACTGGTTTGATTAATCTTCACATTACGGAACTGGTTGACATCTCACCCCTACCAACACAAATTCAATTTGCCATAACAATTTCTGCTACTCCAGTGTGGCCAACATTCCCAGTCGGAGGTTCTGAAACAGCAATTCTTGTTCTACGCTGAAATCAGACCAGACAATAAAGACTTCAGCTTGTGAAATGGTCACTTCAGGCGAATACGGGAATATAAGGGTGACCTTCGAACACTCCAATATTGCAGCCTTTAAAATCATGACATTCATAACGACGTTTGGATATCTTTCGACGCTACGCAAGGTCTGCAGTTGCAGTAGAATCGTGAAATAACCTATGAACCACAGCCTACGGACAGCTCGATCTGAATAGTAACTGGGCTGTGAATCGGACTACCAAAGAACTGCGGTTGGACCCCCCCCCCTCCAGGCGGGGAGAACAATAGTTCTGGCTTCTGCAAAGCGTCCACCTGACATAGGGGCCCACCCATCTTCCTATTCAATGGGTGCAGGGAGCCTTCCCTCCGGAGATACAGCGGCCGGAATGTGAAGTAACACACCGCCAGCAAATGCTTAACTTAAGAATAAAACGCTATACCTACACTTCCCCATACGCCTTCAATGTGTGGTGCTTAATTAAACCCAGAGACAACTTTACCTTAACCTCTACACAGAAAAGTGCGTGCAAATGCTTGCTTCACGTATATCCGTGTAACTCGCCGGTAACTCACTACTTTATCGGATCGAAAAATGGTAGAAATAAATTCTGTTGAGAAAATAAAGCAAATTTTGCACTCAAGATACTTCTTCTATGTTTGTTACGGATTTCGCGTTAAACACGAGGAAGCGAAAGAGCCAGAATTGTTCCCTACATTTCCTAATTTGTTGCATTTAATTTCAATCTTCTGTTGTCACGGATACTATAAATGACGTCATCGGCTACACAAAAGAAGAATGAGTAGAATGACACTTGTGAATGTAGAAGCCGGAGTATCATATCTATAACTCACTTGCTCGTCTTTTGTATCTTTCTGTGATGGTCCCCCCCCCCCCTCTCCCCTCATATTCTATCCTTCTTTTCTCTTACACTAATCTCATCTTCAATCTCCTTTCCACTTTTGTCGTCGTTTCGCATTGTTCGCGTCACAGATTTTCATTTAATTTTAGCATTAGCAATCTCCGTCATGTCCCATTACGATAAAGAAATGAAATATAGGAAGAAAGAAATAAAACATGCGTAAAGAGGAGTAACCAATAATACAGACTGTAAAAATGTCAACAGTAGCGTTAATAAAAATAAACTCGCAAGTATTGCCATACTCCACCCAGAACGAACATTCATGTATACACAAGAATTAGTAGTAACTTAGGCTCACTGACACTGCAACATGTTTCGGCATTTTGTACTACCATCATCAGAGAGTTAATAACACGTCAGTCTAAGTAGAAAATTCCGTAAGTTTTCTCTCTATTTTCTGCGTTATATAACATGTTAAAATACATTTTTAATGAATAATGTTTTATCGAAACATGTACCTTGATTCAGTCACTGTCATTTCTAACATGCTGTACTCAAAATATTTTTCTTAATTTACTGCTGAGTAAATTAAGAAAAATATTTTGAGTACAATATTTCTCATTACTGGTATCTTTTCACGTGTTATGTAACAGAGCAAGAAAGAGAAAAGTTCCAGCAATTTCCAGTGTTAGTCTCATTTGTTTTCTCCCTCATGACGGTCGTATACAGACTATAACGTGCCGGAGTAGCAGTATGTGTAACAGACACTACCACAAATTACTACGCGTACATTGGTGGTCCATTATGAGCATGGTACTCGAGGTACACGTTGAAGTACGACCACATCCAGCAGAACCAGCGCACCACACCACATGCAGTAACATACGTCTTGTTCTCCTGAAGATGGGCATAATGATGCCCGAAACATGTTGAGAAATTGTTAAAAATAAACATCTTGTTGGTTTTCTCCCTCACTTCACAACACAAATGTTATCGCCATGTTGTCGTCAGTCCCTCAGTCCAATGCCAGTCAGATAATATCTTTAGTATAAGGTGAACAGTGGGGATTAGTTTTGTTTCGATATGGGATTTGTGTTTTTATAATTTTAACTGCCTGGATATTTTATTGGAAAGGAACAGATTGAAGTGTCATTCTTACATCTCATGCGTTCTCCGAGTTTGATGCAACTGTAGGATACCGACAATTCATGCACGCAGAATGGGCGGTCTCTTCATACCAAAAGGACAGGAAGGCAGAGGTTACACATAGTTATGCTTGAGTCTGACGGCAACTTAAGACTTGTAAGTGCAAATCACATAGTGATCAGTACTAATCCAACTCCCATATTCTGTAAACAACAAAAGGAACTCCACTGAATTCAAATGTTAAACTTGAACTGAATTCAGTTCATACTTATCTTATGCTGCTCCTTCTCCTCTTTATTCTTCTTTCATTTCTCCTACTTACTGTTCTTACTCATGTTCCTATATCTCATCGTCTTCCTTCTCATACTCCGTCCTACCTCTTTTTCTTATTATCATGACCTTATTTTACTTCTTCTCCTCCTCTTTCATTCTGGCTTCTGTTTCTGGTTGTTCTCATTCTTGTTCTCCGCACCCTTTCTCCTGTTCTACCAGATCTGATGCTGATCAGTGAATCGTTTCGATAACGAAGAAATTCATCAGACTGAGGGTTTCGGCCATCGCAAGACAACGTACTACAAAAACGTGCAGGATCGAGCAAATTCTAGGTCTCAACCACGGCGCGATTGCCTTATATCGCACCGATAGCAGTATGGGAACTTATCACAGGCACAAGTAATTTTTGCCTGTGATATGCTAGTAGAGTTGAGTGGTTCCTGCTTTATTTAGAAACACTTCTAAATTGTCCCGCTTACAAAGCAAGGAATATCGAGGTAATACAGGGATGCTGATAAGTCCTTAGCCCGACCAGGAAGGAAACAAGCTAATGTTTCTGTCAGAATGGCGTGAATTTCCTTCTGCGCCTTGCCTTGCAGGGAAAAAAAACTTTATGACAGCTCGCGTCTCGATGTTGTTGAAATCGCGCGCGTCCCTGATATGCTTCCGAGCTTGTTTCCTTCCTGGTCGGGCTAAGGACTTATCAGCAACCCGGTACATCACTGTAGAGCAGCAAATAATAAATGGACAGAATCAAGTGTCTGAAAATAGAATGCGACCAGGTAAATCGTGATGTGCCTGTTCTTTATAATTCATGCTGACGAAAGTGTTCTAAGCGTACAGTTATATTGCGCCTTTCATGTGTAACTTCCTACCTCATTTCCTGTATCTTCGTTTGAACATCTGTGAAAGCACAAGTTTGGGCTAAAATACTTTTTTGAACAGAAGATGGAAAAATATTTATCCAGAACAAATAAACGAGCAGCTGAATGAATTTCTATTAAAAAGTTCTGGGTATGAAAAATAGATAATTAAATAGATTATAGCGGAAGAACGTTGATTGAAAGAATATTGGCTTCCTGCATTGTACATTATTCCACTACCGCTGTGTTGCTGTGACAATAAAAATCAGTATATTCTAAATGCGTTAAACAATTGAAGAAAACACATAAACTGTTGCACAGGCAACTTCGTGGAAAGTATAATGGTGAATTCAGTGGTGCTCTATACAAGCTTAAGATTTTTAAATTCAATATTAAAGGAAATGTTCCCACAGAACATAAGATGTTTATTTCTCTTCAATAAAGCTAACTGCTAACGAATTTCAATTACACGTTGATGTTCAGTGCACATCTGCTTCATACACGAAATGCAGCTTTGAAACCTCCGATCGGCGTAAGATTCTCGTAAGCCTTACATGGCCTATTGCCATGGATGATACACTAATTGTATTACGAAACTTCCATTCCACACCCTTTTAAATGATCATTTACGAACCCCATATTATTTTATGCCATTCATTCAGCCCAAGCATTTGAAAAAAAAATCCATTAAATACACAAACAACCAGTCTATAAATTACTGTGATACTGTATATAGGGAAGTTCAGAATAAACATGGCACCCAATGGACTCAGTGTGAAATCGAAGGTAATGATAATCTCAAGAGAAGCCAGGAATTCTACACAAAATATTTGATATCCTTTGTTAATCCGAAAATGGTGCAAAGTGTCAAGTAGAGGGAGAGGTAAACACGTGTTCCGCTGAGACTGACAAGTACATGACAGAGTTAATATTTTACAAATTTCCCCCTCTGTCTTGTCAATCAGGGGACTAACATTAACAGATTAGAAGACAAATGAGAAAGGAAGGAAAATTACCACTCTTAATTCCATTCATTATTCACCACTTTAAACAAGGATTTAATGTAAATTTATCTTCATGAATAACTCGGTAGGCGAAGATGGACAGACAGGTAGGGATGGGGAGGAGTTCCATTGGGAGTAGCATGCACTACCGCACACTTTTTGCGGCGGGAGCAAATTGGCTTCTGAATTCATAATGTGGTTACCCCTACTAAGATTCATAAGCCTAGTAAAGACTCTGTGGGGGGTTAATGTGAACAAGGGTACTCTGTTTCAGAAAGAAATGGCATTGTGACAGTTTTTCTCCCAACACATTCTACGTCACGGCACATCAGATTACAAGCTTAAGTCAAATTTTCACGGCATATCAAATCATGAAGTTTAAAGTGGTGAAGGTGTGTACTTGTATGCCATGTAATATTCGTGTTGTTCTTCACATTTTTGTGTGTTTTAATTTCTTTATTTTATAAAATATGCATTAGGCCTACCGTTTATAGAAATATTAAAATCATTGGAGTTACAGTAGGCCCATAAATAAACAAGTTAGTGTATTGTGGCGCAATCTGTACAGACCTAGCAACCGACCTACTTTGGAAGATCAGTATATATTGCGCTGGATTGTGGGGCTGTTGCTAGGATACGAATAGAAACAAGCTATTTATAGCAGCAGATAATAACCATTTTTGATAAAATAAATTTGAATGATGAACCTGCAGAGCCTAATTTTATTCTCCTGAATTGCATACGGGTCCAGCGCGCGCTTGGAATTCCGATTGCATAGAGTAGATACGTGAAGAGTCATGTGCGCAGAAACGGAGGTACGTCTCCACATACACTGTTGTCACTAAAATTCAATCGAATCCGCAAGAAAAAGAAGGCAGAAATACTAAGTGTTCAAGGGTTTACAATCTCAGCAGTCAGTAACAATTATTTTACAACGCGAGGTATTACGCGAGCATTGATCGCGTGTTTGCGCATACCACACGTCAGAACTTCCGACGCACAATTCATATCCAAAACTACTAGACGAATTTCGGTCAAATATGGTATTAGAATCCTACACTAAAATTATACGGCAAATTTAGTTTTGGTTGTATCAATAAAATATAGGCTACCGTGTAAAAAAAAATTTAAAAACTACTGGTACGTGTAAGTAGCATTCGCAATAACGTTAAGAACACTCTGATTTTGCCACACAGTGTGTTTCGTATGATGTTCGCAATAAAAAACACGGCTAATTCATTCTCTTGTCTGCCTTACCACAAGTCCATGGAGTCTTCCACAGTGAGTTCTCCACAGAGTGCGATCTAGTGCTTCCTATTTCAGCTTCCAGTACACTCTTTTTTCCTTATGGCCATTCAGTTGCTTCTTACGTCTTCTTCCTCGTCTTCCCGTCACTTCTATCTTTCCTTTTAGAAGATAGTTTCTACGCAAGATGTGACCAATCGAGGCAGTCTTCCTTCTTTTCAGTGTTTGTAGGAAATTCTTCTCCTTTTAGACTCCTTTCAGTACTTTTTCACTTCTCCAAACCACTATTTCATTAAATATAAGTAACCGATTGGTCCTTGAAATAGATATGAACTATGTTCTCTGTGATGCAGTACCTGAAGTTTTGTACCTTACGTACCTGTTCATTACATAAATATCAGTCTTCTTAGGATTACACTGAACTTCTGGCACTTTTCTAACAGATAGGTAATCGTATTAAAAATGTGTACACGATATAACAAACCTCTAGGATCTACAAATTTTTGAAACATTTTTCGAAGCGATGAATTTTCAATGAAAACGGACTCTGTACATTGTGATATCAGTCGGCTGATTAGTTTTGTATTATAATAATGAACTCAAGGCCAATTAGTATGCCAAATAACAAACAACATGTTTATAAAATAGTCTGCTTTTATCCATTCCGAGTTTATGGAGGCTGAAGTGTATCATACTTACTGATGCGTGGTGACGTTGAAGAACAGATGCGAAAACTGTGGAGCAGAATCCTCTGGACCATGCGGCGCCGGGAAGCTGAGAACTAACATTACCGGTTTTCGAGAGAAATACTGCTTAGACTGTCTCAAGAAGGCCACCGAGTCGTTAGCAATCAAGTCGGGGTAGTAGTCCTGAAAACACAAGATTCTCTTGAGATCTCCGATCTTCAGGGATATTACGCAGCCTATAGTAGCAAATACTGACCAAAGTTACAGGACAACCTATCGGTCCCACATTCAAGGGTCAAGAATTCCAAGATTGGATTTCTTGACCTTTGAAGATGGTACCTATAGCTTGTCCTGTAACGTCGGTAAGGAATTACCACTATACGCTGCGTAATATTCCAGAAGAGTGCAGATATCATCTACTTAAGTGGCGGTCCGGCCATGCACTTTAATGGCTAATATTCAAATTGCCTTCTGAATCTTCTCGTCCTTCCGATGTAAGTCTTGGGATCACCATTACAGCAATATAATGAAAAATGAGCCGTGCCAAATATGAATAAAGTACAAGTGCCTATAAACCGAAATGTAAGACTGCATTAACTTTTCTCCGTAACATGATAAACAGAACTCAACAATTTTCCTTAGCAATCATATGTATGAAGATGCAAACACAGATTTTACAGTTTATATCTTCCACTGAATACAGTGTCACTGACAGGTGAGTAAATGAGTAGAGAGCACTGAAGACGTATTACTGACAGATGAAAACGAAAGTACTCGGAGAAAACCCTGTACCATTGCCACTTTGTCCTTCACAAATCGCACATGGACTGATAGAGGTATAAACCCGAGTCTCCGTAGTGACATGTCAAGACTAACCGTCTGAACCATGGCACGGCCCTGTGGACAAATGGTTTGCTCAGTTTTTTTAAGCGTTTTTATTTAACTGGTTCGAGAGATTTGAATTTTTGTGAAGTATCTGTAACTATTTACCAACATCACAGGGTAAACCAGAATGGACACGCAAGCAACAGAATGAAATTAATCAGCATCTCATCCAGTATTTGCACAAACTTTCCCCTGAACATGAGAATCGCATATTTCATGTTTTCGTCGAATTTATATACACATACATTAGTGGTTTTATGAGAGGACAGTCAGTTAGGGAGGAAGTAGTCGCTGATAGAATGTCATGTACAGAAACTAGGAGTGCAGTGCTTCCGGAAAGGCAATTGAATGTTCAAGATAGAGATCCGATTATTACTGTTACGTTTATGAGAAAACGTGTGTTATTATACACTCGTTTAGGTCTGAACCTGCAGATACCAGAATGATCCGTAACGGCCCATGCACTCACCTTGTGGTAGTCGGCGCCATGTTTGATCTTCTTTCCATTCAGGTTGATTGAGTAGTTGTAATAGCGAGAGTTCATAATGAGTCCTCCCCACTCCCGCCACCCAGGAGGAATGTAGCTGCCGTTGTACTTGTTCAAGTACTTTCCAAAGTAACCTACAACAAGCATACTTGCCCGTTAACAAACGCAATTAGGCCTACTTGCGGAAAAATCCCTATTAACTGGATTTTACTACGTTCAATAAGGTACCAATAAATAACACTGAAACACACTCACGTACTTTGCAAAATATCCTCACATTGAATAGACTACGAGTCTAAACATTCGTCAAGTGTCTTTTACCCGATAAATACAAACACTTACATAAATTCTCTTATAACTGACACTTAAGATACCAAATACTTAGTGTGATATCTTCATATCGGGCGCCTAACACGTTCAAATATTTTCCAAAGTATCCTAACACCAAGCACTGAAGGAGGCCATATATTTGCCATAACATCCTCTACCTAACTCGTACAAAGCCCAAGCATTTACCTCACCAACCTCTTACCGACATTCAGCACGTTAAAGACCTTATCAAAATATTCTAAAATTTGACAAACACTGTTCTTATAACTTATACTCCACATGTTCAACTATTTATAAAAAAATATTCACACTTGGCAATGCACGTGTACAAGCGACTTGGGAATGAACAGTGTAAGAGGCAAACACAGTACTTAAGCACAATTCGTCCTTCGTCGTTGCTGGAAGGAAGCTCATGTAATGTGGGAAGATGATTTACAGAACGCAGTATCTATAGTCAGTGTACGTGAATGAAGATTTAGAGAGAGATCATTATTCCTTCACTTACGGCAAGTATATGAACGCACTGTGAAGGCAGAGAGTAGGACATTAGAACTAGTTGTAAGGATAATTACTGAAGAGATTTTAACTTGTACAATAACTAAAATTACAGAGCGTTGCTTATTTACAAAATTCTTTCTTTCCTTCTGTGAATTTCACGTCACAATAAACCATGACTCAGAGTATGTCAAGATTCCACAGAAATATAAGCACATCAATTATGTGATCTAGAAACTAGAGGCAGCACGCGTGAGAACCCGGGCCTACACAAATTCTGACCAAATGCGACCTGATTCTAGAGATATAACACTGTTTACGGAAACTCCAGTCCAAAACCGGTAAGACGGCAACCGTCCTGAACATGACTGACAGACCAACAGAAGTATAAAGAATGTTTCCACAATCAACAGGCATTCTAAAGAAGGCACCAGTCGTTACATAGCAAGATATTAGTTAACATAAGAAAGAGAATTTGTACTTATTCATTCAGGTTCTTTCATAGTCTTGAAAGTCGTTCGAAACTGTTCAGCAACACAGAAGTCCCCACCGACACTGCAGAAAAACCTAAAAACTCATAAAGGATTCGGTGCGTGTGTGCGCGAGTGTGTGCGTGCGTGTAAACGAGGCTTAAAACGGAGACCATATCCAGAAATGAGCGAGGAAATAAAACGTCGATTGACTGTCTGAGAAATCGCTTTGAAGTCCAATAAATCTCTACACCAAAAATGCCAGGCAGGATCCAATAACTCTTGCAATAAAAACTAAACCTCTCAAGAAGTTCCGTAACGTGCTCTTGTTTAATTTATTGCCACGAAGGTTGCTTGCAGCCAATAGCAGTAACTGGTAGTTATTTCTATTGTTGTATTCTTACACGTTGTCTTGCGATGTAGTTCATTTCGGGACCTATATCACAGCATGCAAAGAGAATTAAAAAAATCTATCTTGTTGCTGCCTGTAACCATGGGGGCAATTTAACTCCTTCATAGCTATAAATTCCAAGAACAGCTCCGTCATAAAGTCCTAAAGGTCCAAACGAAAGCTTTTGACACCTAGCGACAATAATTGCGTGTCACAGGAAAAATCCCCAGAAGCTTTCATGCTTGCCTGCTAAAATAAAGACTGATCTTATTTGATATTTGAAGTTTTTATTGCGATGAAGATTCATACTTGAATCTTCTGGAGTGTGACTCCGTGTAGTCTGGCAGGTAGTACCAACGTTTCGGAAGAAGATACTGCCTCCCTTTTCAGGATACACCAGCATTATATAATATTTGAGAACCTCATATCATACAGACTACCAGGCTGCACGGTGTCGTAACTTTCTGTCCGTCTGTCTATCTCTCTACCTGCCTGCCCATCTATCTTTACCCATCCATCCACCCACCCACCCACCCACCCGTCTACCTACCTACCTGTCTACCTGCCTATCTGTCTGTCTGTCTATCTATCTGTCTGTCTGTCTATCTATCTGTCTGTCTGTCTATCTATCTGTCTGTCTGTCTATCTATCTGTCTGTCTGTCTATCTATCTATCATCTGTCTATCATCTATCTATCACCTACCACCTACCATTCATCCATCCATCCATCCATCCATCCATCCATCCATCCATCTATCTATCTATCTATCTATCTATCTATCTATCTATCTATCTGTCTGTCTATCTATCCGTCTGTCCATCCATCCATCCATCCATCCATCCATCTTTCTGTCTGTCTGACTGTATATCTGTTTATCTGTCTGCTGTCTACCCACCCACCCACCTACCTACCTATCTACCTATACCTGACTGTCTAAAGAGAAAGGTCTCAACTTTTCGTATTGTATGTCCACCCATTTTCGAAGTTGCATTTACATATTAACGCCATAAACAAATCCACTGCCGCTCTTTCTTTCTCATTCTGCAGGCTTCAGTACCTGCAGTCGTGATGAGGAGTGCTTTTATCTACCGTGCCCCACACAGCAGTACCATTTACTGCTACTCTCCGACGATGACAACCAGCCTACGAAGACGTCTTTTAATAAGCAAAACCGAAACATAAAAAAATAAATGTTCCCGTTTTGATCCGCTGTCACGCGTTTAAAATACAAAATCAGTAGTGGCAGGAATTTTTCATACGGGTGCCAAACTTCTTCTGCAGAGCTCGTAGAGTCTAATTTGGCGGTGAGCATTTCTGTGCTCTCGCCCCTCATCAAGGTTCCGGAGTGACAGTTGTCGCCATTCGTTCAGCATATGAATATTAAAGAGGGGGACGTGGGTTCTATTTTCGTCTGACTGGCATGAAGTGTAATGGATCCGTACTGCAGAGGTCGCCACTAGTCGATCACTGAGGGAGACAGCAGTAGGTGTCTGCCAGTGACACGGCTTCACATCCAAAAAGCCAGTAATTTTCATATTTACTGCTGAGAGGTCCTCAAGTTTTACAGGAGAGGTTGGCTTAGAGGGGCATGGACCACGAAATTCGGCTGAGACCAGCCTTTACAATCCCACACATTCTCGACACTAGACAAAATACACAGGTCAGCTTCGAGCCCTAGCCGCTTTATCCACGGCAGAAATAATCCGCTGTACGCACTGGACATGAGAAGGAGGGGTCCAAGGGCATCTTTAAGAGCAGCAATGGTATCGAGATCATTACAGTATAGTCATACTTAATTGCACAGATTAAATTAATTAAAACTTATCAACAGATCAAGTAAATCGTTTGGAACGTTCACGTGGAATGGTAAACCTCCGTATTGTACGAACACCGTACACCTATAAACTGAAAAGGAAAAACAATGAGCACCTACGAATGACGTTAACGCCAGTATTGGTAGGTTCCTACTGTATTTTTATAAAAGAATTCTTACGAATTACAAATCGGTCCAGGTACTTGTTTCAACCCGTATGCTGTTTAAAAACACAAAGATTAAAGTACACAGCACTATACTTTGCCGATTGTTGTTGTTGTTGTTGCTGCTGCTGCTGCGTGAAACAGTCTCTTGTTGTACGAAGACTGTGTTCGAGAATTGGGTGCTAAGAAAGATATTTGTGCCTAAGAGAAGAAGTAGGAGGAGGGTGGAGAAACTTGTACAGTGAGTGGCTTCATGGTTTGTACTCCTCACGAAACACTGGTAACATAGTCAAATGAGGGAGAATGGGGCAGGCAGGGTCTGTGGCAGTAATGGAGGAGAAAATAAATGCATACAGACTCAGTATTAAACTCTTCTGTGCAATTGGTAATACGCAGATAAGAACTATTCCAACTTATTGCCAGGGTGTATATCATTATAAAAAAAAGTACAAAAGTTTTTCAAACATGTTTCGGCTGATACACGCGGCTGTCTTCACGGAGTATACATAATGCTCATGTTTAGTTAAGAGTATATAAAGCATTGTCCAAAGTAAACGTAAAATGGACATTCCAGAGTAAATTAGAGTTGGGCCTAATAACATTTTCAAATAAACCGTCACGTACGAACTGTTAGGAAAATTTTTTTACACAGAGCTTTACTAACATAAGGGAATATTATTTGACGAAAAGAATACTGAAAAATTTAATCCCTCGTATGAAGCTACGCATGAGGAAGAGATGAAAAGCGCATGTAATTATCACCGATACAGCAATGATTTTAGGATACTGTGTTTACATCACAGGCCAGTATAGTGTTTGCCCGATGTATACACAACTACGCTGTATGCAGCTGAAGTCTCATATTACGTTTATATTCACTGGCTTTATATTTAAAAAAAAACTTGTAATCCCTTTTTAATACATGTTCTTACTCCAAATTTTCAGACTTGCTGCTAATTTGGAAAGAAGAAGCTTGGAAGCAAATCATTTTTATTAATCGAATTCTGTGTATATTTCATATTACATACTGTATACGTGATTGCATACTGCATAAGAAGATACTGTCATTTCCTTTAGAATGTACACGTTTCCTTTAGTTTGAATTATGTTATATATTCTTAACTAAATATGACCGTTGTGTGTACTCTAGGACGGCTACGTGTACCAGCAACAACATGCTGGTATAATTTTTATATTTTTAAACTGATGTACACCAATGCAGTGAGTTGTAATAAATCTTATCTGTAAAATGCAGACAGAGTATTTGTGGAGAAACATGAACATAAGATACCACTTGCAAGTCCTAGGCGTAGATGGTAGAATAACATTAAAAACGTATCTTAAGGAAACAGTCGCTAATAGGGAGGACGTGGAATGAATTAATCTGACTCAGGATAGGGACAAGTAGCGGGCTGTTGTGCATAATGTGATGAAAGTTCATCTTCCATAAAAAGTAAGGGGTTTTTTTTATTACTTGAACAACTACTAGCAACTCAAGAGGGAACCAGCTCCAAGCAGCTAGTTATTATTCTTACAAGGAATTACAGCCAGAAAGTAAACTGACGGAAGAGGAACGGTAAGAAAAGGAGACAAGAGAGACGTGATGAAATCATATACAGTGTGACGTCATCTAAGTTCGAAAGCTCTCAAAACTATTGGAAAAACCAGTAATGAAAGAAGAGTTTTAAACCGTATCGTTACAAAGGATATGTACAAGTTGGAGTGTTAAAACTTCTCAATTTTGGAACTACCTGAGGGTGAGTAATAAGGAATTTTGGGATGAATGCAAGTTTGGCGTAATCCAAGTTTGCTTGTAGACGTGGTTTATTGTAGTCCTATTTTCTTTTATGGTTCCATAGCCCCTAGTGGGTCAAGGCCTCATCATTACCAAGGCTTCATGATCGAACTCAATTAGACACATCACACTCCGTCGGACTCCTCTGGACGAGTGATCAGCAGACGCAGAGACCTCCCTACCTGCCAACACAACACTCACAAGAGAGAGACATCCATGCCCCCGGCCGGATTCGAAACCGCAATGCCAGCAACCGAGCGGCCGCAGACATACACCTTAGACCGCGCGGCCACTGGGATCGGCTATTGTAGGTCTATAATTGATAATAATGATCTGTATAATTAATAATTATCTACTACGAGTACAAGCACCATTATAAACTCATATAAAGTATCAGGTCCCATCAAGAGGTAGTAATTCAGACTTGTATTCGGGAGATTGCGGCTCAGATTCTCGGCATGTTTAGCCATTATCTTGACAAGTTCTTTCGTCGTTTTCCCCAGTCCCTCCTGGCAAAAACCGGGATAAACCGCGAGCGCTTCTTTCTACACCGCTTCAAATTTATTAACTTCCAAACATTCGTCGCGATATAGATCGAGTTACTGAAGGTGTCTAAAACACAAGCCGTGAACTCTGCACCAATGGGACTGGCATCCTCTCGTACATGTAAATATTCTTCGCTCTCAGCTACTCCTGTTGTATGTTATTGGTACGTGCATAACTGGATACATGTGTGTGTGTGTGTGTGTGTGTGTGTGTGCGCGCGCGCGCGTTCAGCGCTCCAGCCGAAGCAAACAGGAATTTCATTTTTCGATCGAGACATTCTGCTGCTGGTCAGTCCAGGGTAACAACCTAGGGTGACTGAACCCAGTGCTTGTTCACTTACACGCTGCATGCATACATTGCACTGTACACACTGATTTGAAACATAACTGCATTGCACTGTACCTCTTCCTTACAAGAATTCGGTGCCGGCTTTCGACTGCTTCCATGTTGCAGAGACGTTCTTGGAAACTTAACATTTCAACAGGTCAGGAAATTCCCTGCTTTGTGGAACCCGAAAGCTGTTTGCTGTGTTCACGTCTGTCTGCCATTCGTGCCTGTCCTGAGCCAATTAAAGCTAATCAACATTCTCACATCATATTTCTCTACGATAATCTTCCAGACTATCAAGTACCATAAACTAACGTTCTACGTTACTATCCACGTGCCTGTCACATGACAGGCCATAATACGATTCGGTCGGTACTTCACCGAAACACTGTAACCATCGGCAGTAATCACTAGAATAAATAATCGATAAAATTACTATCCCATTAATCGATAATAAATCGATCTCAGTCGACGGGTGTCTATTATTGTCTATTATTTTCTACATCAATCTACTGGGACGTGACTCACTCACATGTTGAAAAGCACCACCAGACACATTACATAAGGTAGGTGAAACTTTCAACAGACCTCGGTTCTTCCTCTGGATTACTGCGTTCTAAGATTTTATGAGTGTTTATATGTGTGAAATAGTAGAAAGTTACGACAACTAAAACGCAATGAACACATGCCTACGAAAATAACCGGGGGCTTTTAGACCACCTCTCTCAACATGAATAGGTATGTGCTGAAAGTTTCGCATACAAAAGGAAGCCATTAGTTGCGATGTTTGACTCTTGAGAGTGATAGATTTAGATCGGCTTACTCGTTCCATTGTAATACTGGAGACTGATCCTTTTTCAGGCAAAAGTTTCGATACGGCTTTAAATGAAAGAAAACACTGCATACACTCCCGTACCTGCAAAACTGTGTTGTGGGCATGTCTTGAGATAGGCTTGGACAGCATATGAAATGCAAATGTCCTCGTACAAAATTCCTGGTTCAGTGTCCTCACACCATCATCACCATAACTGCGACTACTTGCGGTCGAAATTACCCGAAAGGGACATAATGAGAATAAACGAAGGTCACGCATTTTAGATTCATCTGTTACATTTGAAACTGATGCTATCTGTCCAACACACAGCATGCATTTACCTCCTTTAAATATCCAAGAGATTCACGGATAAATATCATTATTTACTATACAATAACCAGCGCTGATAGCTTAGTAAAAAAAATGAACAAACGAAACGTCAACGCCAGTTTTAAAATTATCTTTCAGGAATGAGAAAGCCAATTTGAATGCTGTGGCGCAGAGAAGAATCGCACCCCAGGCCGGAAGTAAAATTCGCTTCAACCAGATCGTACCAGTATCCTAGCTATACCGACCAGTAACTACAACTTTCGCTACAGGTTAGCATTATGTAACCGTTTCATCTTATTCGAAGTTGATCACTACAGTCAACACAGCCAATAAAATGGACTGGACAACTGTTCATTTACAGTGAACACCCACACATTCCGACTCGGCGAAAACATTACGTCTTATGTCGCTGCCAACAGCAAACATTACGCAATCTGGCTAATTTGCTTATGCAGTTATGGTCTCTGTGCGTTGATAAGGAAGTAATATTTCACACTTAGCAACACAGAGAATCTGGTATATTTTATTATAGACGACTGCACGATAAAACATCCTGTTTTGTTTTGTTTTGTTTTGTTTTGTTAAGGTGTTTACAAACCAAAATTATGGTTCCCCACTGTTTCATACTCATCCTCTACACCAACAGATGAGAAAGTGGGTGAAAGAGACAAAAAAAATGAATGAATGAATAAAAAATACACAAGGAGTTAAAGGTGGGGAGTTAAAATAAAACAGAGGATAGAAAGAAAGAAAGACAGACAGAAATACTAAAGAAAAGGTCATTGGCCAATGTATAGTCAGCTTTTCAAGTTATGAGAGCATTCAAATTCTAAGTGGATTGTATTTCTTTAATAATATTAATGTTACTCTTCGTGGGCTACTTGCTTCAGCATACATTTGTTTTGGCGCTTCTCGTATTCCAGTTCCAATAAATCATTCAGCTTACGTCGACACTACTCCTCGGGGTGCATCTTTCATTTCGTCACTTAACCTGAATAACTTGTCCCTTCACACTCTCGTTTTCGGCAGCGCATATGAAAGTCACGGGGCAATAAGTCTAGATTACGAGGAAGATAATCAGAGCACTTCCGATTCAGTCGGTGTTAATTTATTCACGGAAAGGTTCGCTACACGTAGAGGAGAGATGTCGAGGTGAAAAACACTTTTCGATAAAACACTTGTTGCTTAACTACTCGGTACGAAAACGTTTTCCTTCCTTACACGCTTTCAGCAAGTCGTCACATGATCATATAGGTAATTGGAGTTACTTGTAAACAAAGCTGTTCCAAGAAATCCACACCAAACCTTCACCAGTATCAGAACACCTGCGCTACTATCGTCTACGTTTTTAATATTTTTCTTCAGCTATGAATTTGTTAATTTCTAATCCGAAGTTTTGCTTTCGGCAGTAAAATTACGGACCCACGTCTACGTGAAAGGTGCTATACGATCTACAATGACATCCCCTAAGCTCTGTACCGTCAAGGCAGAATTCTGAAACTTAAGGGGCCATCGCTTTTTGACCTGGCGCCAGCGGTTTCAATAAGCTGTCCAGTGTGGATTGGTTTCACTGAAAAACAGGCGGTTATAAGAATGCTTAATTGGCCAGCATTACGACATTGATGTCAAGTTTATATGCTAATTCAAGCATAGGTATTATTCTGATCTAGCGATAAATACTAGCTCTTCCAACGGGCAAACCAGGTGACAGCTATCTCCTCGCTTTCCCAACTGAAGAAGAAAACAGGCCCATTTATCGAAAGGGTTTGGTGAAACAAACGTGAAACGGTGGATCATGTCGGAGTCATTAGTCAGTCTTATGGCACGTCGACAATGGATTGAAATCGTGTGATTTAACGACGCTGTATCGGCTATATAGTTTCGATAAGGTCTGACGATAATATAGCACACGTGCCCAAAATGGCTCGGGGCATTCACTGTTGCCCCGATTATTCTTCTATTTCTTTTGCTCGACCACCACCTCTATATTGTTAAGAATGTGTGTGTATATAAACTTATTGGAATGCGTAGAGATTTATACGATTTACCTTTTCTACCAAATAATACCCGAGTGAAACAGTTTTAAAAAATCGGGAGCGGTGGGAAGTGTTTGCCGGCCGGTCGGTGCCTGGGCGAATAAGTGACATTGGACAAAAGGTTTGACAATACTGTTTTTAAACACAAAATAGTAGCAGGACCAGTTACTTCCACATTTTCGTCCATATCGCATTCCTTGAGGAGACCTACAGTAGAAACATAACGATACTACGAATTAAATATATTATTATAATAAGCATTAATGACAATAATGCAGTAATTAATAATAATAATTATCGAATAATCCAAGACCTCATTTCGCTCTTTAAAATTCCCATGGGCATGGAAATGGATTTCTTCGAAATTTACAGACAATTTGGGCACGCGCCCTCAAAATTGCTTTAGAGCACTGGTTTAGATGATACGTGTATTAAATCAGATAAATGATCAAGAAGAGTGAGTACGCACAGGTTTTGAAGGAATTAGCCATGCCCTGTTCAGAGGATAAGAATTACCTTGACAGATTCAGTCAACTACGAAAATCATCATTCAGGGCAGAAAGTAACTGGACTAAGAAATGAGCAGAAAAGCCTCGATTACCGCTGTTAAATGAACTGTTTGCAACACATACGAACCAGAAATGACCTCGTTACGAGCCAGCCTCGTGCATTACATGCAAACACACACACACACATCAAATCCCTTCGAATATTACTTTTCAATGTGAATCATTTATATATATATATATATAAATCGAGAAGAATAAGATGGCTTGGGCATGTGGCGCGTATGGGTGAGGAGAGGGGGCGTATAGGGTCGTGGTATGGAAACCGGAGGGAAAGAGACCACTGGGGAGACCTAGGCGTAGATGGGTGCATAATATTAGGATGGATCTCCAGGAAGTGGGATGTAGGTATGTGGACTGGATTGGGCTGGCCCAGGATAGGGATAAGTGAGTACGGTAATGAACCTTCGGGTTCCATGAAATGCGGGAAATTTCTTGACTAGCTGCAAACCAGTTAGCTTCTCAAGAAGGACCCTGCACCATGGAGTGAGTGAGTGTGTGTGTGTGTGTGTGTGTGTATACATATATATATATATACATATATATATATATATATATATACG
>Ga0123354_10001400_pt1 | contig 29166 bp, 32 predicted proteins | sample TergutLab28metaG_2_FD_97872 | JGI IMG/M metagenome (GOLD analysis project Ga0123354, IMG submission 97872) | Labiotermes labralis P4 segment gut microbial communities from Petit-Saut dam, French Guiana - Lab288 P4 | ecosystem: Host-associated > Arthropoda: Insects > Digestive system > Gut ... | reverse complement strand
TCCAAGAAGGAGTGGATAAAGAATTGTTGTTACATCGTACCCTGATTCCTCAGGATGAATACACTGCATCCGTCGAGATCGATGTATACGGTGATAAAGTAGCCCTGATAGCCTTTGGCGATACTCAAATGGCGACTATTATTAATAGTCCACTAATCGCCGAAGCCATGCGGCAAGTTCTGCAACTTTTAGGCAAATATTTACCAAAGCCATCAGTATAGTTAACGAATTTATTAGTTTAGTGGGATTGTTTTTGCAACTCTTCAACAGTCTTACCCAAAATAGACTTATCCTTTGACCAGACAATCACCGATTTTCCACCATCCTCACCCAGTACATAGGCAGCTATAGCCGAAACATGATCTTTGTAACCTAGTGCAATTGATGACCGTAACCAATTAGGCCCTGCAGTAGAAACTATTACCACTGAATCTTTTGATACTTCTGGAATCTTGTAACTGGGCAGGTCTTTAGGCTTAAATGGTTTATTCTTGTTGGTTTTCTCATCAATAAAGTAAACTGGTTGCTCAGCTAGACTACCACTTTGCTCAACCGACCACTTATTTTTATCGTAATCGGTCGACTGTCCAAGTTTTTCAACCTTAATATAACCATCAAGGCTATTTAAGCGTACATCAGGACAGCCAGCTTCAGTTAAACCAAGGGCTAATGTAGCCACGACGAAAGCTCCAGCGCTACCATTCAACCAAACTGGCTGACCATCGCTAAAATCAGTTTTGATTTTATCATACAAAACGGGGACGGCTGAAAATAACGTACGACGGTTTGCTACTGTTTGTTCATGCAACTTACCAGTAGTGTCAAGGCGTTTTATGGTTTTTTCGAAAGTTTGATGCGGCACATCAACCATCCAATTTGGTAAGTTTATTATAAAATGGTTTTCTTCGTTATCCCCGTGCGATTCTTGATAAGCCTTATTATTGTCGACCACATCCATAAGATGCCCTGCTAAGATTTGAATTGTTGAGTGATCAATGTCATGCACGCCACGTTCCAAATGATGAACGGATCCAACTAGTTGATTAGTTTTAACTTTATCTAGTTGCAAATCATCAGCGCTATCATAATTACTGTGCAATTTAGCAATAACATCTATACCGTGCTGACCGACGAACTTCGACCACTCGTCAATTTTACTTAAATCATTTGATAAAATAATGGCATGCGTAGCACCGTCTATTATCCGGGCGTTCTCGTCAGTCGTAAGACCACCTATATCAATTAACATTAGCGGACCGACCCAATCATTGATTGCTTGGCGGGCATACTCCACAAACTCTGGTGGAGTTTGGTTATCAGTGTCTTTCTGCCGCTTTTCCCTAACCTCTGGACGATTATAACCATCCTGAAACCAAACCCCTTCCCCATCTCGTGTCGCTGAAAACACGTATAGTTTGTCCGTATCCAAGTGATGCCTAAGTTCATGTGTGAAGACCGACTTGCCAGAATGCGACGGACCGACAATCACTACCTTTACGCCATTCTTCAATTTTTCTTGTCGTTCGATATCATCATTGGTAATTTCTGGCTGATTCTTAAATGCATTAATAGCAAGTTCGGCAGCAGCAATATCTGATATATCCGTTTCATGTTCTATCGGTTCAGTTTGTTCTTTTTCTGACATTTTGGTGTTTCTGTTATGTTATTGGCAGTTTTTATTTTGATAAAAACTGCGCACATGTGCGCCAAATTTAGGCACAACATGTCTACCTTATCATTGTAGCACAGATCATACATTCTGTCAAGTCATGATTGCAAATTCTTTGATTTATTTAATTATTCACTAATTTTAGTGCTTCCCCATTCTACTACTATAAAACCTTGGCGTACTGGTGTCGTAATGTGCTGCTTTTGAACTGAAATCGGCTGTTTTAGTGGCTGACAACTCATCCACACGCAAATTACCCCGTATTGGGTGTTGGCGTAATTTTCAGTTTTTGATTAGCGTCAATTTCATCAGCCGTCATAAAACGAACTTAAGCCAAGTTTTGGTAAAGTTTGCTCTAAAAACCCTGCCGTATTCGCACCCTTGACTGCAAAACCGTCTAATTTCCGCGTGCTGGCACAAGATTGTTAGGCCAAAAGCCACCATTATGTAGAGATTCGTGAAGTTTTATAATCCATATAATTCTTTAAATTTTTTTAAAAAATAATATCAATCGTAAAGATGTTTTCGGGAGGGGGTTTTCTTTACGCCCCCTCCCACATACAGATAATGTATTAAAGCAATTCGCCGCCAATTTTGGCAATCTCGGCCTCGATAAATGGTGCCAAACGAGATCTACAAATCAATAAACCATCTTGCCTGCATTTTTTTTGCGCTCTAGTAATAACCCCCTGGTCAATTCGCTCAATACTACCACTCGAGGAACGATAGGTTCGTAAACCGAATAAACTTGGTTTTTCTGATGTGCGCTGGATGAAATTCTCACGTGCTTTATATAATCCAGCCACATCACCATAACCGGCTGTCCGAGCATAACGTATAAAGTCTAGAAGACCCTCCGCCGCCTGTTCAGCATCCATACTGTCAGAGAAAGCATGGGCAATATCTTCAAGCTCGACGCTTTTAGTGATATCACTAGCCATGCTTCGCCAAATTGCCACACGTATATTGGAATTGCTAACACGATCAATTGTCCAGAAAGTCAGTTTTGGATGCTTTTTAAAGAATTGCCAACATGACATTTGTTTTTCAAGCATCTTTTCGGCATCATTGTGGAGTCGTACAAGCCGGGCATTTTCACGCTCTTTTGCTTCCGCCAACACTTGTTTAGCAAGTCCTTCTGGTAAATATTCTCCACTAAAAAGTAATTTCTGTTGAAGGCTCGACAAATGGTGCTGATGCGCAAAAATCGTTTTGCTAACATAAATAGAATCGTCTAAGAACTGATGGGCAAGTTTGATTATACTATCCAATCCAAAACCCCATTCACGTTTAAAGCCATCCTCATCAACACCATTAATGTCAAAACCATCGGTTCCGTACAAGTTGCCAGTAACATAATTGATGCCGTCAGGCAGAAAGCCAAACTCATCTAATTTTGTTCCTTCGCCAGTATGTATGTCACGGACAATCCGACGACCTTCGCTATCCACAATCAATGTTTCAAACGAGCGACCATAACAGTCATTACCGCTAGGATCTGCAAAAGTACCGTTTCGATAGCGTCCCGTGCAATCAAATCCCCAAAGATCATACTCATGATTAGTAAAAATATAAGTACCGTCTTTGCGGAAACTGTACGCACGTATTTTTGCTGATTGTGGCCGACGTGGTTGTTCACCATTATGCAACTTACCCATTGGGTTAAGACTGGTTAAAGTATCGTGGTGAATCCAGGCTGTTTGACCACCTTGTGCGATGCACGACCGAGGCGAGGTTGGCGGTATATACAACCAACGCCCGTCAATGTCAATATACTCTGGCTTAAGATTGTAAATTGCCGGCCAACTGTCACAGCCATCATAACGGCTACGGATCATAGCCAGGCGATCAATATCGAGGCCTGCGAGCACTAAAAATGTCCAGTCACGCCCCATACAATCCATATAGTCTTGATTGAGTAGCGTACCAGTTACTTCGTGATAACCGTCACGGTCGAAACCATCAGGGTCATATCTCGTTCCGGTAATTTTATTGACACTTTCCTTGCTAAAAGCTTGTTTATAGCGGGCTCGAGATTTAGAAACTTGTATAGACATATACTTTTTCACCTCCAGATTTCAGCAATTTGTATTAATTCGTAATAACATTATCTATATGTAAAGGTTCTATAAACCAGAAAAAGAATTATTTAACCGTTTATCTCCACCACCACAATATTTTTGTCATGGTCTGTATCAGAATAGCACAGATTACTCATTGAGTCAATAGCTAAAGCACTTTTATTTTATATCGCCTATTCGTTGAGGATCATCTTAGCCAGATCTTTAGCAGCATTTGGTTTAGCGAATTGATGGATATTAGTTGCTAATTGTTTGCTAAGATTTGAATCGGTCAATACTTCTTTAATAGCCGTTGTTAACAGTTCAGGTTTACCGACCAGGTCACTGTCCACCACCACCTTCACAGCATCGGCTGCAGCTAGTGCGTTGGCATTTTTGACCTGGTGACTGCCGGGTAACATGGCATTTGGCACCAAGATCACCGGTTTGGCTAGGGCAGCAAATTCGGCAATAGCAGTAGCGCCGGCTCGTGATACTACGACATCGGCGGCTGCAATCATATCTTTAAAATCATCAGTCAAAAAATCATAGATTTTGAAATCGGTTGATTGTTGAGTATGATCAAAGTTCGTAGCTTGATCTTTACCAGCCAGTAACGCCACTTGAGTAAATTTTAGTAGCTGTTCACGCTGCTCGGTCACAGCGTCATCTAACCGCCGCGCGCCTAACCCACCACCGGTAATAACGACTAATTTACGCTTAGGATCAAAACTAAATTTAGCCTTAGCCTCGGCCTGCTGCTTGGTGCTGACCGGTTTTAGGCTACCATCAACCGGAATCCCGGTATACACGCTGCGCTTGGTATCATAATGATAATTTTGCAGTGGCATACCAGTCGCAATTTTAGTTGCTTTGCGGGATAGGATTCGATTAGTCAAACCCGGCACAGTGTCAGAATCGTGAATCACCAGTGGCCGCTTACCAGCCGCTAATCCCACTGGCAACCCCACAAAACCACCTTTTACAAACACAACGTCCGGACGCCAGGTGAGCATTAAAAATTTGGCCTGCAAAAAGCCGGCTGCTACTTTAAATAAATCTCGTATATTAGCCAGCGTGATCGAAGGGTGTTTTAAATAATCTAGTACTCCAAAATTAGCGTATCGGCGAAACTTGCCAGCTAGTACGCGCGTCAGCTGCACATCAGTTAACCCCTTAGAATCTAGTAAACTTTGGGCAGTTTTATAGAACTTTTTATCGGTTACAAACCGTACATTAGCGTTAGGTTGCAGTTGTTTAAGCTCAGCGACGACTGCTATGACTGGTGTAATGTGTCCGCCCGATCCGCCGCCGGCTACCAGTATCTTCATGGTCTTCCCCTTCTTCGTTCATTGGTGTATGCGCGGTATAACTTGAAAGTTGATACACCACGCCCAGGCTAAAAGCGATGAATAACATACTGGTGCCACCGTAGCTTAGAAGTGGTAATGTGATACCTGTAAGTGGCATCAAGCCGGTCATCGCCGCTATATTCATGATAACATGTGCTGCTACCCAACCAAAGACACCACTGGCCAAAATCCGCCCAGTATGGTCGTGCAAAAAGTAAACGGTGTTTAAAACCCGTAGTAACAGCACTACAAACAAAGCTAACACCGCGACCAACCCAACAAAACCGAACGTTTCGCCCATAATAGCGAAGATTGAGTCGTTGATTGATTCTGGCAAGTAGCCAGTAGCCTGCACGCTATTACCAATACCGACCCCTAGTAACCCGCCCGAGCCAATAGCCATTTTGGCGTGATCGACATGGTAGGTACTACTATCTTCGGTGTTCGACGATGTATCGCCACCCAAAAAAGTCGTTAAACGATCTAGACGGTGTGGTACGGCTATGGTAAAAACTAGCCCCAAAACTACGCTACCGGCAATAATAAAGAATAGTAAACGTTTACTAATACCGGCCGTAAATAGCATGCTTAAAATAATGGCGACCATTACAACCCCCGTGCCTAAGTCTTTTTGAATGACCACCACAAAACCTAAGGCTATGGCCGCCACTACTGCTAGGGGGGTTAGTGTCGTTTTAACACTATCCACCTTACCACTATTGGCTCGAGCGCCTAAAAAGACCGCTAGGTACAACAATAATCCTAATTTTAGTAATTCTGATGGCTGAAAGCCTTTTATGCCAATGTTTAACCAGCGGCAAGCGCCATAAGTGCATTGCGCTAATGGCAGATGCAACCAGCCAGCTACCGCTAAAATGCCACAGGCCAAAAAACCCAGTAGCAATACATATACGGCATTCTTTTTGATAAAACTAAATGGTACTTTATAGGCCACAAAGAATGCTATAAGCGACAGTCCAACGCTAATTAGCTGGTTAATAAAAAAATAATTATCGGAATAATCAGAACCAAATAGACTGTTTAGCACATTGGCTCGCTGGCCACCGATTGAATATATTACAATCAAACCAAACAAGATTAGGATACATGTTAGTAGCAACATCAAACGATCTGGGTGATGACGACGCAAAATACCCTTGAAACCACCATCGGGTTGCATTTAAACGACTCCCCCGCCCAACGCCATAATAATACCTACCGCGGCTGCAATAGCGGCGATTACCCAAAACCGCATAGTAATTTTAGTTTCTGGCCAGCCTTTCGCTTCTAAATGGTGGTGAATTGGCGCCGAAATAAAGATTTTGCGACCAAATAGTTCTTTGCTGGTAATCTGCAACAGACTAGAACCGGCTTCAATTACAAACAAAATACCAATTATGGGTAGCAAAAATAGCGAATTGGTCAACATAGCCACTACACCTAGTGCCGTGCCAAAAGCAAAACTACCCACGTCGCCCATCATGAACCGCGCCGGGTAAATATTAAACCACACATATGCCAACAGTGCCCCCACAGCTGTAAAACAGAATCCGGCGATGCCGTAATTACCCTGTAGCACCGCAATGATAGCAAAAGCACCATAGCTAATTGTCAGTAACCCGCCGGCCAAGCCATCTAGACCGTCACTAATATTAACGGCATTACCAGTTGCCACAACCGAAAAAGCAAATAGCAGCACAATCGCCGCTCCCACCACCCAATCGCCAGCAAAAGGTATGTGTACCAAATCGTAGCCTAATTTGTAGTGAAAGTACAAACCTAGGGCTAACCCCAGGCCAATGATTAGGGTGAACTTGACACCAGACCTAAGTCCGGCTATACCTTTACCCTTGCCACGGACATTGATAAGGTCGTCTAACAGTCCAACCAAACCACCACCGATTAGTGCTGCCAGCGGCAATAAGGTTTGAGCTTTACTGTAGTTGAACAGCAGCGTGATGATGATAATGGCGGTTACACCAATTATTCCGGCCATGGTTGGAAAATGTCGGGTAAACTTTTTGGCATGCAATTTGTTCATGACCGAGAGTTTTTCGCCAGTGGTACTAGTAGTACGCTGTTTTTTCCAGAACTTGTATTTATAAGCAAAGTGCGTGTAGATTGGCGTCAGCAACATCGACAATACAAATGTTACTGCGCATAATATGAACATTGGCATCATTTCATCTACTAGTTGTTCGTGCATATTATTCCCCCGGTTTTAGCATTAAATAATCAATCAGCCAATTCGAGATATTCGAAAAAACTGGTTCAGCATCAATGTTACCCTGCAAATTCATGCCAGGGCTCGACATCCTTACCATTATGACATACTTTGGTCCACTGTCGCCACCAAAACCCAAATAGCTAGCGGTGGTGGTCGTCATGCTATAAGAACCGTTAATTAACACCTGGGAAGTACCAGTTTTACCGCCGATTTGATAACCTTTTTTATCTTCAGCCGAAAACATAAAATTGCGTGCTGTAGTTAGCATCTGGCGCATCGAGGCGCTAGTACTACTTTTAATTACACCTTTTTGGGCAATTTTTGGTTTATCTTCTTTAAAAACGCCGTTATTGTCTATGACACCGTTAACGACGCTTGGTTGATAAAGTTTACCACCGTTAACCACGGCGCTGAACGCTCGAGCCACCTGCAGCATGGTGGCGTCAAACCCTTGGCCAAAAGCCATATTAGAATAACGCACCGCATTACCTTCGGTTTGCTTGGGTGAAATGATTTCCCCTGGTACTTCATATAATTGAACACCTGTCATTTGGCCAAAACCAAAGTGATTGTGATAATAATCATAAATCGTATCGCGGCCAGCTCTGTTAAGATTACCGCCGTCAATCCGTTCAGCTACCGTAACAGCCCCGGTGTTTAATGAATAATTAAGCACCGTTTGCATACTAATATTACCCAGTACCCCTGTTAAGGCATTCTTAATAGTTGCGTCACCAACCTTAATTTCATCCGTATTATAGTAAGTTGATGCCGGAGTTACAGCACCAGTATCAATGCCCGTTGACATAATAAAGGTTTTGACTACCGAACCTGGTTCGTACGGGTCGCTAGTTACGGCATTTTGGAACACTTGTGCATCAGTCGCCTTGCTGTACTGCGATTGGTCATAGGTCGGTATATTGGCCATCGCCATAATTTTACCGCTATTAGGATCCATCACAATTACACTGCCGTTTTGAGCATGTGACTTCTGCAATCCCGCCGCTAAAGCTTTTTCGACGTAAGCTTGAACATTGCGATCAATCGTCAGCACCACATTATCACCATCTTTAGCTGGTTGATTAATATTTTTACTGCCGATAGTTAACGGCACCGAGCTGATGTCTGTCACCGACTCTAATAGCCCATCTGTGCCCCTTAACTGCTTGTTTAACGCCCCTTCTACGCCATACTGGCCTTCGCCATCATCATTTACAAACCCTAGCACCTGCGAGCCTAGACTGCCTTCAGGGTATACACGTTGGGTTGTTTCCTGAAAACCTATGCCAGCTAGTTGATATTTTTTGATTAATTCGGCCTGGGTACGCGATAATTTGGTGGCCAGTACTTGGTAACGAGTGTTGGTTTTGCTCAAGGCTGTTTTAACATCTGTTACCAAATTACCACCGGCAACTTTTTTTATCACATCTTCGGCTTTTTTAGGATTAGTTACCACCGATGGATCAGCAAATAGTGTGTAAATAGTCTCGTTCATCACTAGCTGTACCGGTTGAGTTTGGTCCATGGCATAAATAGTGCCCCGTTTGGCCGGTATAACTAGCCGCTTGATATATTCTTGATCGGCTTGTTTGACATACTTGTCGTGTTCAATAATCTGAATCTGGAACAATCGCACTATAATTATGCCCACAGCAATAAATAACAACAGGCCAAGCGTTCTAGCTCGGCTGCCTTGGTTATATTTAACTAGCATAGCGCCCCTATTCGCTTATATAGTTGACGCTGCTAGGTGTAGTCATAGCTTTGGCAGTTTCCGAATCCGTAATAGTGTTTAGCGCCGTTAACCTAGCATTTTCAACTTCTAAATCATCTTTTTGCTCGCTCAAGGTAGCTATCTGTTCATCGACTTTTTGGGCTTCATAATCATAATTCGTAATCTTGGCTGCTTGAGTTAAGTAGATTAAACCGAGTACTGTAATCACCAGGGCTACAAACACCGTGTGGGTCACAGGACCAAGTTTTATATTCGAACTATACTTAACTGTATTTTGGTTACGACTAAAAGATTTAGCGCGTCGAGATGAAAAATTGTTAGTTTGGTATCTTTGCATAATTATTTGTTTTTTATTTTGGTGGGCAGCCCTTTAAAGCTGCCCAAAGTTTTGCTACTTACTTAAAGTGAACCTTCACTTTCGTAGCTACAGATGCATTTTTAATTGCTATCTGTCTTGGCATAACTCCTCCTTTTTGTTTTTGTTTTGCTTAAGAATCGTTAGATTCTCGTAGCGGCTCTAAGCTTAGCGCTGCGAGCTCGCGGGTTATGATCATCATAATCTTCACCGCTGACTGGTTTACGATTTATAAGTTCAAATTCGGCTTCTAAGCCTTTTTTACTTTCTTGCTTAAAGTAGTTTTTTACAATTCTATCTTCTAAGCTATGAAAACTTATAACTCCTACTCTACCACCAGATTTTAATAGTTTGGGCATCAGTTTTAAGGCACTATCCAACTCGGTTAACTCGTCGTTTACAGCGATTCTAATAGCTTGAAAAAACTGTGTCGCTGGGTGAGTTTTTTGCCTTACATGCACCTGGCGACGGATTAAATCAGCTAACTGAGTGGTTGTTTCCAGAGGTCGTTGTTCGATAATTTTTGTTGCAACTAATTTAGCTAGTTTTGGCCGTATTTCGCCATATCGCATAAATATGCCGGCCAGTTTTAATTCTGACCAGTTATTAACAATATCGGCAGCACTTATAGCCTGCCTATCATCCATACGCATATCAAGCGGCGCTGGTTTGCTAAATGAAAAACCGCGCTCTGCCCTATCTAACTGTGGTGAAGAAACTCCAAGATCCATTAGTACTAAATCAAATTGCTGGTTGGTGTTTACTAGTTCTTTTATGGCGGCAGCAAAGCTGGCGTGTTTTAATGTTGCACCCTGCTTTTTTAAGTCAGTCAACGCCGCTATAGCGTGGCTGTCCCTATCCACCAACACGGTTTGTTGGTAATTATTGGTCATTTGTAGAATTCTTCTGGCATGCCCACCGTACCCAGCGGTTAAATCTAGGTAACTTTCACCCCGTTTCGGAGCTAAAAGTTCTAGAACTTTGTCTACTAGCACCGGTCTATGGAGTTGTTCATAATCGTTCATTTAAGGTTACCTACCTGATAGTTAAGCTGTTTGTTTTTATAATTTTTGTTTTAAAGGTATAAGTCGTGTTTAGGGTTACGCTAGGTAACCTATAACAGTTGAGAGACTTATGTGTACCAAACAGTTTGTTACAACTGTTCGTGTGAGGTGGAGTTTTTTGGAAGGTGTGTTTTAAAAAAGGTACACAGGTATTATTTTAAGTGTCAACCCATGAAATGTCCACTTGCCTAACTACCAGATGGCTAACCTCAAATAAACGGGCTGTTAAAGTACCAGATTGGTTTTTCGTGGTGTTTGTTTTCTCTTTTTGTCCACTGCTTTTAGTTTAGCGCTAAACTAAAAACTAAAGCAATAGTATTTTTTGTTTTTTGTATATTTGATTTCGTAATTTTTACACATTTTTGTGGAAAAACTAGCGGCACTACCACTTATCTAACAATCCACAGACTGTGGATAACTGTTGGCATAAATACAACGCTAATGGATTTTTTATCTATAATTTTGTCGTTTCTTATCATATTTCGTTAAATTACACTTACCGAACAAACCCAATAATGTTCCCTATCGATAACCTGCATATATGTCATGGTCTGACATCCTTTAGTAATATAACTACAGCTATGTAAAGATGCATTGATCATCATTACATTTCATAGTATGTGTTGACATGTATCGGAGTTATTGCGTACTACGGCTTGCATAACTAAACAAAGCATGCCATAGCATGCTCATAACTCCCGTATATGTTAGCCTATTTTTTAACTGTCATATCACTGTAGGCGCTAGCCAATTTAGCACCCTCGCTGATACCTAAAGCTTTCAGTGCTTCGGCTAAATCTGCCCTAACCCAGTTCAGATTATCATCTTTACTAACTGCACGTTCTAATTTTATATATTCCCCTAACCCTTTGGCCTTATCAAAACATAAGCTTATTGTGTCAGTAATATCCACCCTTTGGCGCTGTTTGTCGACTTCTGCAACGAGTTTGTAGCCTAGGCCATGAATAATCCTGACTGTCTGCTCATAATTCGTTACACTAGTTGTGTAATTTAACAGCGTGCTGTCATTCGCAGAAAACTGCCGATAAATCAAATAGTAGCTCTGTAGGCCGTCAGGGCTCGTTTCTGTCCGTACAATTAGCTTTTTATCTGGTTGTGTGCCCCTAAACACCCTATCGTGTTGCAAAATAGTGTCACTTAACTTTAGGCCTGCCTGTTGCAAAGCGCTCAAAAACTCAATTTTTTCGTTTAGCTCAACTTTTACATTTACCGTGCGCATTACAGCCTTGCCCCTTTCCTAGCCTTGTTGGCCCACTCATCGGCTAATTCGTTATACTCATTGTCGTTGTGCCCACGAACCCACACTAATTCAACATCTGAATCTTGGTACAATCCATATAATTTTTTAACCAAATCTAAATTCTGAATTTCACCCTTGGTTTTTTTGTGCCAGTCATTTGCTCGCCAACCAGCTGCCCATTTAGTCAGCACGTTAATCCAAAACTCGCTATCGGTGTGAATCTTGCATTTTTCACCTTTAGCTTGCCCCATGGCGGCTGCTAGGGCGCAGGCTTCCATACGAATATTCGTAGTTTCACCTGGCTCGCTGCCTAGTGCTACTGGTTTACCACCAGCAATCACCGCGTAGCCACCCGGCCCGGGGTTAGGGCTAGCACTGCCATCTGTCCAAAATTCTAACATTATAGTTCCTCTATTTTGACGCGTTCTTGTTTGGTCGTATCACGATTTCTAACTGTTACTGTGCCATCTTCTAACGTTGTGAAATCCACAACAATATACTTTGGTACACCAATTTCATCAGCTCGACGATAGCGTTTACCAATGTTACCGTTATCATCCCACAATACTTTGCTGTACTTCTGTTTAACTTTTGTATACACTTGGCGGGCTTTGGCCACTAATTCTGGCCTATTCTTTAGCAGCGGTGCTACCGCTAACTTGTACGGTGCTAGATGTTCGGGCAATTTTAGCACAGTGCGTTTTTCGCCCCCTATTTCATCCACGATGTAAGCATTCGCCAATACCGCCATCAAACTACGCCCCACCCCAAAAGTTGGTTCTATCACGTGCGGTATAAACGGTTCGCTACCATCTTTGGGCTTATATTCCATATTCTTACCAGTCGCCTCTTGGTGACCTTTTAGATCAAAATCGGTACGATACGCCAGACCATAAAGTTCTTTACGCCCAAATGGAAAATCAAACTCAAAATCTACCGTGCGCTTGCTATAGTGCGCGCGGTCTTCTTTTGGTACTTCTAGTTCGTGGATCTTATTGGCTGGCAGTTCTAGAACTTTTTCGCACCAATCATGCATTAGCAAACGCCATTTTTCGAATTCTTCTTCCCAGGTGTCTGGCTTAATAAAGTATTCAAATTCGGCAATTTCAAACTCGCGCGCCCTAAAAATAAAATCACGCGGACTAATTTCGTTGCGAAAAGCCGTGCCCATTTGAGCAATTCCAAACGGTATATTAGGGTAAAAACTATCTACAATATTACGAAAATTCGTGAACATCCCCTGGGCAGTTTCGCCGCGCAAATATACCTGACTTTTTTCGTCTTCAACCGAACCCACCGAGGTTTTAAATAGCATATTAAACTGTGCTGCGTTACCAAGTGCATTGCCATCGGGACTTTTTATGCCCTTTTCTTTGATAGTTGCCACCATTTGTTCCAGACTCATGCTAGCGGTGTGTTCTATACCGGCATCTTCTAACAAATGGTCTAGGCGATAACGTTTTTTGGTCTTAATGTCTTCGATCAACGGGTCAGCAAAACCGGCCACGTGACCACTAGTTTCCCAGACTTGCGGATGCATCAAAATCGCCGATTCAATTGGGTACATATCGTCACGATTATTAACAAAAAAATCCCACCAGGCAGTCATAATATTGCGTTTTAACGCTACACCTAGTGGGCCATAGTCCCACGTGCCCGCCAAACCGCCATAAATATCACTACCCTGATAAATAAACCCGCGGCGCTTGCACAAGCTAACAATATCATCGAGTGAAACCTCCTTTTGCATGTATCAATTGTAGCACAAGTACTAGATATAATCATAAGATCTCAACAGCTTGGTCAGATAAACAGTTAGTATTTTACCAACTACCATTCTCAACTTTAGTGTCTAGCAAGTCTTGTATCAAAACGTCCTCTTCGCCAGGAGAATATTCCTTGTCACCGTTCATCATTGATTGGCGCACATGTGTATTATACAATTCTACAGTCATTGGTGTAAGCAAATATGAAAAACCATTTTGTGGTGCAGAGAACTTTATTGCTCCATCATCATCAATCGATAAATCCGCGGCTTTAAAGCCGCACTGGCGCATAGTGTCAAACCAAACTACATCAACATTGCCATTGCCATTCTTTTGATTACGAACATAAACATCTATGGCCACTAAAGCTACCGGATCTTTCTGTATATTTGAGTCTGGGTCAAGCGCTATTGAATCCACATAATAAGCGGGAAATTTCGTTTTTTCGTATTTATATTCTTGTTCTGAGCTATTGCCGATATTTTCTGGGTTGCTGATATGATTCATAGTGTATCCTTTCAATTATTATACTACTTACTCTGGGTGTGACAAATTAATAATATCTTGACGTCGATTAGCAATCACGATTACCTCTTCTATACCCTTTCCATAGAATTCGGTGATTCCGGCAGAACGCAAGGCGCTTAGAGCTTTGTCACGATGCTCTTCATCTGACACCATAACGGCACAGATCATCTCTGGGCTGATACCAGACTGAAATAGCTGTTCGTTATAATCCATGGTTTGGAATCCGGTTGTGGACATGTTGTTTAAAAGTTCATCTGGTGACAAACGCTTAGACATATTATCCTCATCAGCGCGGCCATAAGCATTAAAATCATGCGTGTGCCAGTCGGTTCTTTCAGCAAGTTTTGGGCTCAACACAAGAAAAGCCTCGCTTGGCCACAATTCATCATCTTGTAAGTTGCCTCCCGCGATCATACGTGTAAAAGCCGCGTCGGCTCCACCATATTTCAAGTCAGCAATACTACCCTTACCGTGCGCTGTTATACCACGTTCAAATCTTCCGGTTGTGCAACTAATACCGCCCCTAAGTATGGAAGCAATCTGATCAAGCGACGCCAACTGATGGAAAAAAGCGAATTTACCATATTTAGTTTCATATTCATCGGCCTTGCCAGTCTCAACAATAGTACTATAACCATCAAAAACCTCCTCATAATGTAAATCGTCCATTGGAATCTCCTGGTTATCGGCTGACAGCTTATGATGCCAATTGTAGAGTGCAGTCTCATGTTGTGCAATAGCTTCCGGGCTAGGTGGTGCAAAAGCGCTTTCCACTCCAAGCTGATCATGCAGGGCACTGTCAAGCAAACTGGCAACTGATTCAAGTGGTACTCCAACTGGCAGATCTATGACTACTTGCCCATCTAAAGTGCGAAAAAGCATTGATTCGTATCCTTTTTTTGTATCTGGCAAGTCTGGCGCCTCAATGGTTCTTTGTAATTTCTCAGACCAGCCGGCATATTTTAACACATCCGCATCACTTAAGCCGGCTTGTAATCTATCGGCTCGAGAACTCGATATAGTCATTTGGACACCGTCAGCCCCTAAATCTATAACATTACCCTTACCAACTGGTACTTCCCCACATAGCATGTCTTGCTTACCTCGTGTAGTTATATCGCCATTTGCAATTTTTGCCGACACCTCGTCATATGTATCAGCTGAGAGTCTGAAATACATTTTGGCGCTACCATCTGGAAGGCGGATAATATTATATTGCTGGTTCTTAATATGGTCTGCATCACCTATAATAGTTTCCTGAGGAAACGCTTTTCCAATTTGTTGTTTCTCAAACAATAAAGATAAAGATTCGGCCAAATATTTAGCGCTTGGCTCAGGCTCGTGTTCCTTATACTCGTGTCTTTCGGCATAATCAATGTCTTTTGCAACCGCCTCTGCTATTGATACATCACCAGCCTCAGCTAACGCTATTACTCCATCTGCTGCGTCTTTTAAATGATCATCATTTACAAGTTTAACAATTGGGTTCTTGGTGCGATTGTCATCCAACTTATCATCGACCGTTTCTACTTCGGCTGACACAACCGCTTCTACTGCTTCCGCTGAACCACTGCCACTCTCAGTTATGGTTTGTTCAGCCATATCAGTCAAAAATTCACCTGTTGCACGGTTGATATCGATCTCGCTACCTGTGAAGCGCTGTTTAAAACGGTTTTTAATATCTGCTATCTTTTCATGAACCCGATTCAAGAACGGTGATTCAAGCGATTCACCGTTCTTTTTAGAATCCAAGGCGTCAACGCTTTCAGTGGTATGAATCTGTTCATGACCCATAATTAACTATTTTTCCTGATATTCGGAATTTGGGATATAACCAGCAAAATCGTTTTGGCTCAAAATATAGCAATTATTTGGACCGCTTTTCACAAAGTAACAATCAAAGTTGCCATCTTGCGTGCCGCCCCACGGCGCATCAATTTGCACCTGCCTGTCGGTGTCGTTTTGAATAACTGGGCGTGGTTCAATCGTGCCTTCGCTGTAACCTTTTGGCCGCATTGCCTTGCCAGCTAATTTACCTTCGCCAAAATTGTAGCCATCCATAGCATCGCCTTCACCTACTGGTTCGTAAAGCTTAGCGATTTTTTCAGCGTCTTTCTGTACAAAATTGTTAAGCGGTTCGCCTTCGTGCCAAACCGGGTTAGTAACTATAAAGTTACCTGGTTCTAATACGTAGGTATTTTCGACTTCGGGCACACGGGTAACTTGGCCTTCTGCGTCTTTGTGCTGATTCACTACCATAGTGGTCAGAATATAGTCGCCACTAGCATTTTTTGTTACGCCTTTATCAGCGTAGGCATCGCTTTCCAACCCTTCGGCCGTGACTTCTTCAACCATAACTGGTGAGGTCTTAACAAATAATTCAGCATTTTCGAATTTTTCGGTATATTCTGGCGTGTTTAGATCAACATGCAACCTTTCGTCTAATTGTTCTTGCTGCTCTGGTGCTGCTTCACCTGCCATGATAGCTTTTTGGGCATCCGTTGGTTCTGGCAGTTTGTTATTCGAGGCAGTTTCTTCCTCTTCACTGTGATTTTTTGGTATTTCTGCGTTTGTCATTTTTATTTTCCTTTTGTTTATATTATTTTTCGCTACCACGCGCTATTGCGATTTTTTCTGCTACGCGAGCCATTCTTTCTACTGAACCTTTTTTTAGTTTCAAAGCAACGTCAGGGTAGACAAGACGGAGTTTACTATCCTCTGGGGTAATACCATATGGGCCAGCTTCACATATTTCGTCATGATACCGGCTTAATTGCTGATCGTATTCTGCTGCCTTACCTTCAAGTTTTTGGGCTGCCTTAGCCATAAATGGTATTTTTTCCGGGTTTGTCATTTTTGTTTTTCCTTGCATATCTTTGCTAAGACTCAACCCAATCAGATGGTATTATTGGGTAGTTATCAGGATCACCACCCATCGCTGCAGCCCGCCTTATCGTACCAGCCATTCTGTTACCTAATTCTCTCAGACCGTATTCGCCCCACTTAGTAGTTGGTTCGTATGTTGCTTCAAAAGCGTCCTTAGCAATAATGTACCTGTCTTTGCTTAAAGAATAAGGTTTCTTTGGATCATAAAGGGCGGCAATCATACAGTCGGCGTCACCGCGCTGTAATTCGCCCCAAGGTGCCACAATTTCAATTGGTTTGCCCGTATCATTTTGCATAATACGTGCCTTACCATTGGCACGATATTCACCGTCTTTATCGGTAGTTTCGTATCGTTTGTCAAAAGTGTCTTTGTCTAACACATAACGTTCGCCACTGGGATTAGTTACAATTACTTGGCCAGGCTCAGCTGTTTGTCGAGTTTCTTCGTTGTCACCTATCATGGTTACGACTTCTTGTGGTTTATCGACAAATTCTGCTTCGACCGTACCAGACTTCTGGTAAATATCTGCGTCCTTAAATGCTTCAACATAGTGTTTATCGCTTAAATCAATTTGTTCAAAAGCTTTTTTACCAGCTTCTGCTTGTGGCAAAATGTCCATCTTGCCACTAGCTGGTTTCGACTCTTTTTCGCCGTTGTCTGTCAGTTTATTTAGGTTTGCCATTTTTATTCTCCTTTGTTTACTTTTATTCTTACTGGCATTTTTTGTTCAGGAAAACAAAAAATGCGTACATGTACGCATTTTTTGTTCAGGAAAACAAAAAATGCGTACATGTACGCATACTGCAATAGTATAGCTACATGCCTATACTATCAGTATAGCACACTATATTTAAAAAATCAAGCTAAAATTCAGGTTCTAATCAGGTGTTACATGCCAACTAGGCAATTATCGTATAAAAATTGTTGTAGAGCTACACCAGAAGCAGTATCATAATACTCTGTTAACAACTGATTAAACTCTAGCAAATCTTCTTCTTTCACTATTAATACCCCTGCTCCATTCGCTATTAGCACTTTATTGGCCACAATAGTAGCGGTACGCTTGTTGCCATCCCAAAAAAGTTGTGAACGCATAATGTAAAGCATGATGTCTAGTGCCTGTTTGGTGGCCGAACCTTGTGCAAATATATTGGCTAAGTCCTTTTCAACATCTTTATGGGCTGGGATTGGCGGTTTATGTTTAGTACCCGCAATACCAATTTCGCCAGTGCGTAATTTGCCCCATTCTAGTGACTGATTACGGCTGACATATCCGTTAATTTTGCAAATAAAGTCAAGGCTAAGCGGCACATTAATATCACTTAAGACAAATCGCCAAGCATCACGCAAGTTTAAAATCACCGTGATATCATCTAGTTTCACACCCGCCACGTTTACACCATCAATAATAGTCTGAGTTTCAGGGAAAGTAGCATTCACGCCTTCTAGCTTGGCACTGCCATAAATACTCGCAACCAATAATTTTTTGGCCAAGAAAGTATTCTGTTTTAAAGATAAATAAAACTTATTGTTCATGGTTTAATTGTAGCAAGAGTGAACCCTAGATGCTACCCCAATACTTAGCAGCGATGGAAACTGTTAAAAGCGAGTCTTAAAGATTGGCGGCTTCTTGTCTTAGTTGTTCGGCTTTACTAAGTCGAGATCGATATTTAGTAGTTATACTAGAATAATTTTCATTGAGATTACGGGTAGGACGATATTGCATCCAATTAGCAAGCTTGGCTAATTTAGAGCTAGTCGGATCATAATTCGGACCATGTTCCCATTTCTCATACATTTTTTCAGCATCAGCTTGAGTATTATCGGCTTCAGCCAAAAGTTGAGCCTTACGCTCTGCTTTCTCGTCATCTGTTAGAGGGGGGGGCAAAGTCTCGGCTGAAGATTCAGCCGCATCATTTTGATAACTAGCTTCGACTGCTTCTTCGGCTTGCTCTAAATTCACAGGTTCGTCTGGTGCTTCTGCTTCAGTTTCTTCTGGTTTAGCTAATTCACCAGCTTCAGATTCTGGCAATATTGGAACTTCGCCACTGCCACTTAAGTGCTGCTCATCTTCGGGATTAATTTGGGACTGCTCTTTTTCTTTATCTATATCTGACATTTTAGTTTTTCTTTCTGTTATGTGATAACATAGTCTATACTTTCAGTGTAGCACAGATTGTATAGTATGTCAATAGCGCTACTATATTTTAGCACTTATTTGTGCCAGGCGTAAGATTTCTGGTAACAATTCTTTTATGCCTACAATTTTTTGTACCATTTTTATGTCGTTTATCTGCATTATGCGCAGTAATTTTATGTGATCGGCGGTGATGTTACCAGCGGCTGATTGCACAAAGGCGTTATTTTCGACATCGTATAGATAGTTGGTGTTGGCTTGTAATTTCTCACCATTTACATCTGTTAAAACATTTAGGCTTTCGCCCATAATTTTACTTAGACGCAGGTAAAACCAGGCTTGGATTAAGGCCAGATCAGATCCTGAAACAAGTTCAGGATGACGGGAGGAGGGGTTAGGATGATGAGGGGAAGATCCAGACTGATGTGATGGTTGATCTAGCGCTTGCAATGTAGAGTTTAGCAGTTCAAAAAAGTCAGGATCTTCTAGCATTTCGCTGCTGCGAGTAATTCGTTTTAACGCATCGTAACCAAACTGTAGTTTATCGTAATCTTCTAAAATATGTCCGTAAAATGTAATTAGTCGCGCCGAGGTCAAAATGTCCAGTTCCCCCCGACCGCTATGCCAAGTTATGTCGCTTAACGAAAAAACTTCGATGCCACCGGCTAGTTTACTTTTTTCTTTGCGTGCACCGCGCACCATTAAACTTTTTTTGCCTTCGGGGGTAATTACCTGAATTATGCGATCGGCTTCGCCATAATTGGTACGCTTTAACACTAAGCATTTAGTTCGTGAGTTCATGCACCGCCTGTCTTAAATCATCCACGCTCATGGTGGTTTTGTCGATAATGTAGCTTATGTTGTAGCCTTGCAACTGGCCGCCTAGCTCGCTGGCTAAATTACTACAAACTATAATTGGGATTTTAGCGGTGTCGGTATATGATTGTAGTTCGTTTAGCAGCGCAAAACCGCTAGGGCCATCTAACATCAAATCTAAAACTATACAGCTTGGCAGGTTTTTATCTATAGCCGCCATGGCGTCGATACCATTGCTAAAAACCCGCACGTCATAGCCATTTAGCAACCTTTTATAGTGAAGAGCCAACAAATCATCATCTTCTACTACATAGATACGCTTCATAGTAAACTCAATTGGGTTGATTTTTGTAGGTCGATGTAGAACGTCGTGCCATCACGATGGCGGATTGCGCCTAAATTAGCGCCCATGACTTTGGCAAACCGGCCAGCGATAAATAGCCCCAGACCGCTGCTGCCGGGTCGGCTACTAATTTGTTGCGGATAAACGTTGGCATTTTTTACGGCGCGCCAGGTCTTGATCGGTAGGCTTGGACCAAAGTCACGTACCGCTACCCGCACGCAGTTACCCGCAGTTTTGACTGTTAACTGTGATGTGTAATCGCTATCGGAATAATGCAGGGCGTTATCGCAAAAATTATAGATTACGCTGCTTAGTAGTTCGGGGTTAGCTACAGCCAGTTTTGGCTTGGTACTAGCTGTATAATTTAGTTTTTTATGTTTAAGTTTTGCGCTTGTACGCAGTTCATACAACACTTCGTCACAAATTTTATAGGGGTTAATTGGTTCTAGCTCGAACATAGCATCCTGCAAACGAGCTATTTTGGTAAGGTCATTTACTAAGTGCAGCCCCCGTTCACTAGTTAGATTTATTTGTTGAGCGATTTGTTTTAGTTCATTAGATTCTAGGTTATCATCTAGGTATAACGCCAGTTGCCGCATCAAACTAAGTGGCGATTTTAGTTCGTGAGCGACCGCTATAAGCGAAGAATCTACATCAAACAAACCACCATCACTATTCATACATCTATTTTACGAAAAGCGCAGCGAAAGTAAAAGCTAAACCAATTTAGTAGTTAAATTTTACAGTTTTAATTAAAGCGTCAAAATCAGTTTTGAAAGTTTCGGCATCGGTACGAATAGTCGCTGTTTTGTCACGTATTTTAAGCAAAACTATCGAACCACGCATATCTTTGTAGACTATGCCGTCCAAGCGTGTAGCTTGCGTACCGCCAACAGTTATAGCGCTCGAACGTAAATCGCCTTTTTTGATAGCGCTTTCGTAAGTTTTTAATACCGTATCAAAACTTTTTTCTTCGATCAATAGCCTTAACGCAAAAATCTGATCGCTACTAACCGGTGGTACAAGGACTGGGTTTAAGTAGGCTTCGTAAGTGCCGCCGTTAGAAGCGTCTTTTGCAACATATACACTCCAGGTTTTAGGATACATAAAACTTAAACGGCCATAATCATCAGGGCCAACAAATTCACGATTTGGTTCTTTTTCACGCTGAACAAACTTAGCTTCTAGCTGCTGTGCTTGTTCTTTTTTGGCTAACGCCACGGCTTCATTGATTTTACCATCTACATTAGTTTTTTGGTCGGAATACTGCACATATAGCCAAACACCTAGGCCGGCTAACACCGCCAGCAACACACTCATCACAATAACCACAATTAACAAAATATTAACTTCACCTGAACGATATTTTTTCATAGTATCCATTATATTTATGCTTTTTATGATTGTAAAGGCTATACTAATCAATACTAAAATCTTTTGCTAGTTGTTCAACCTTATTTTTCATGTTTCCTAACTGTTTTTCTAGCGATTTAGATGATTCTATCACCTCTTCGTAACGCTTTAGAGCCTCGTCTAACTTAAAATCTTCACCATAAAACCAGTCAATTTTTTGCTTTAAATCATCTAGCTGTTTAGCGACAGATTTATTTTCTTTTTGTGACATTTTTTACCTCCGCTGTTATTAATTTATCATATGTTGTTATATTTACAACGCCACCTGACACAACCGAACCGGTAAGCAAGGCGTAGCCACGTTTTAGGGTATTTTCTGGATTCAACTGTTCTGCTAGCCGAATTTGTTGTTTAACATAATCTAACTTTACATTTAACTGCTGGGTCATATATTGCCCTAATTCACCAATATCGGCACGTAGTTCGGTTCTTTTGCTATCAATTGCTTTAGCTATAACCTCTGTTAATCTTACTGTCGCGTGGTTGACAAAAGCCATTTCGGTATTTTTATCATGGGTGATTAACTGCGCAGCGTTACTTGGTGTGCTAGCCACCTTATCTGCTACCAGGTCGGCTAAAGTTTCATCCGTCTCGTGGCCGATACCTGTTATGACTGGTAGCCTACTCGCTGCCACCGCTCGGACTAATAGTTCATCATTAAACGCCGCCAAATCTTGTTTGCTGCCACCACCGCGGATTAAAACCAACACATCGGCTAAATTAGGTTGGGCGTTAAAATAGCCCATAGCTTTGATAATTTGATCGGCTGCCCCTTCGCCTTGTACCTGAACATGTGCTAACTGTATTTCTAGCCCACCCCAACGCTCGTTTAGAATCTTAATAAAATCGGCGTAACCGGCGGCATCCTTGCTACTTACTACCGCAATTTTTACGATTTCATCTGGCAACGGCCGCTTACGACTAATGTCGAATAGGCCTTCTTTGGTTAATTTTTGCCGCAAAAGTTCTAGACTTTTTTTAATATCACCTTCACCACTCAAACTAAAATTATCAACAGTTAAGCTAAATTTACCCCATTGGGTCAGTTTTGGCCGAGCTTGTACCACAACTTTCATCCCATCTTGCAGCGGCGTGCGCATTTGCCATAACATCATAAAGCAACCCACACTAGCTGTAGCATCTTTAAGGTCAAAAAACACATATTTACCCTGATTAACCTTAAAACCGCTCACCTCGCCTTCAACCTGCACACTGGGGTAGGCATATTCTAGCATCTGGTTAGTCACAGCCACAAATTGGCTAACACTTAATTTTGGAGTCATATAGATATTTTAACAAAAAATAGAATGGAGGGGATACAATATCCCCTCCGTCCGTTATCTGTGTGCGTTTTAACACGTGTCTATACGGCTTCTCCTTCAATAGCTTGTCGATATTCATCAACATGCCATCGCTGATATATATAATCTATAGCAGCAGCAGTTGTTGCATCGATGGCATTTAAGCTGAATACTTTGTTTACGATCAAGAATCGCTTTTTATCGGTAAGCTCATTGATAATTTGTGCCATAAGTATAGCCATTTTTCGCTGTCTGGCTTCGGCCATTTGGTTACCAGTCTCCACATTTGGCCCATTTATACTCCTGAACTCTTTATACCCTCTGTCAAACACACTTTCGTCGTCTTCGTACAACATATCGTACAATAAAGACTTTTCTCCGTGTTGCACAGATGTCATATATGCCGCCAAAGCCACCTTGTTTTTGAGTGTCATATTGGCCAATATAGCAGCGGTTCTATCCTCTGGTGTCATGTACACGCACCCCCTTTCATTTTCGAGATAACGTATGTCTAGATTATCATATGCTGTACATAATGTCAAGAGGCAGCACATTTTTTATTTTTTGCTGCCTCTTATTTACTCAGTAAGTTTACTTTTTACTTACCTATACGATCGCGATAGTCCAGCATATATTGATGCCGGTCTTCCGGCGTCAAGTCAGTTAGATCGACGCCATCTGGCGACCAGTATCTAGTAGTTGATTCTGCAGATTTCAAATCGGCTTTTTCCGGCATTGCACTCTTTACGAAATCGTCAGCTGCGTCAGTAAGTTTACGACCAATCTTCCTAGTTGAAGCTCGCGCAGCTTTGTCGATAGATTCATCTAGCGCACCTTGGGCTTCTTCACTCGCGTATTTCTCTGCAAATGGGCCTTCACCTTGATTAGGGAAGACTGATTTTACCATATTTTGAGCTTCTTGCATAGAGTCTGGATTTAACCCATGCTCTGCAAAGTGACTATCTGCATATTCTGTAACTTCTTGTGCTGGTTCCATTTCTGGTTTTTTCATTTTGGATTCCTTTGTTTATTTTTACATTCTTTATAGAACTCAGTTTAGCACAGATACGCCTAAAAGTCAATAGCAATAACCATCTTTTGCGTTGATTAGTAGTAAATTGTACAATATCATATCTGTTTTATGCTACAATTAGCCTATGTTTATTGCGATTCTTGGTCGGCAGCCCAAATTAGGTTTAGCAGAGCTTGAACAAGTTTTTGGTTCAAGCAATATTACTCTGCTTACACCAGATATTGCCCAAATTACCGGTAGTGATTTAAATATTACGCGGTTAGGTGGTACAAAAAAGGCTGGCAAAATTATTGCCAAAAATAATAGTTTTAACACCAATTTCATAGAAAAAACCGCCTTAAACCACATTGCTAATTTAAGTGGCAAAATTACCTTAGGCCTGAGCGCTTACAACATTCGTCTAACCGCTAAAGATTTACAAGAAATCGGTCTACAAATAAAAAATAGGCTAAAAAAACAGGGGCAAAGCCTGCGTTTAGTGCCACAAAACACGCCAGAACTTAATACCGCTACTTCGCACCACAACAAATTGGGTTTAAATCCTAATAAAATTGAGCTATTGATTGTGCAATCTACCACAGGTGAACTGGTGATTGCCACTAGCACTGGCGCCCAAAATATTACAGCTTACGCCCAGCGTGATCAAAATCGCCCTGCGCGTGACGCCTATATCGGTATGTTACCACCAAAATTAGCCCAAATAATGATAAATCTAGCTACTCGAGAATCACAAAGTGTTACTTCGGGCGAATCCGAGTTACGACGAGTTTTCAGTGACGACACCCGCAACGGCGGGCTGGCGGAGCGGCCCAAAGCAACACTTTGTGATTCTCGGGTATCATTTAGAATCCTCGATCCCTTTTGTGGTACTGGCGTGTTACTGCAAGAAGCCCTACTGATGGGGTTTACGGCCTATGGTAGCGACATTTCACCAAAAATGGTCGAATATACAACTAAAAACCTAGAATGGCTCACAAGTCGGCGTAGAGGCTACAACTGGCAAATTGAGCTCGGTGATGCTACGAATTACACTTGGCAAGCCCCTATCAGTGCCGTTGCCAGTGAAATTTACCTTGGTCACCCGCTTAGCAAAGCGCCGGCATCGGCCAAATTAAACGCGCTCAAGCAAGAATGTCGTAGTATTTTAGTTGATTTTTTAACAAATCTAGCACCCCAGATTACCACTGGTACTCCCCTATGTCTAGCTATTCCAGCCTGGCAAATCGCACCTGGCAAGTTTGAGCGGCTAGATATACTTGACTCCCTAGCACAACTAGGCTACAATCTTACAGAGTTAAAGCACGTCAAACAATCAGACTTAATCTATTACCGGAAAGACCAGATTGTCGGGCGGCAATTACTAGTGTTAACAAGGAGTTAAACCAATATGTCACATGTCAAAGCTGGTGGTTCAAGCAAAAATGTCCACAACAATGCAGGCCGACGCCTAGGTGTTAAGCGGGCTGGTGGCCAAAACGTTAAAAAAGGTGAAGTTTTAGTGCGTCAGACTGGTTCAACTAAAATTGCCGGCCAAGGTACTTATTTAAGCCGTAATTACACCATTCATGCCGCTCAAGATGGTACTGTCAGCTTCAAAAAAGTTCGTAAAACCCACTTTTCGGGCAAAACTGTGCCCCGCACGCAAGTTATTGTTAAATAGCGGCGTTGTATTCTTGTAGTTACTTTTTTGTCGTTTATAACAACCTTAAATTTCAAAAATCTATATTCTTGACGCACCCGACAGGTTCGTCCTGTAGGACGGTTCTGCCGGAGTGCCAATGTATGAGGTTTTTGTAATTTATGGACGACAAAAAAGTAACTACAAGAATACAACGCTGCTAGAGCAAAATGCAACTATTTACTGATCGAGGCCTAGATGGTGCTTAATTCGTTCTACCACATCACCAATTACAACTTGCGATTTGACTAAATAATCATCTACCCCTAGCGATTCAGCCCGTTCTTTATCTTTTGGCTGGCTTAGGGCAGTTAACATCACTACTGTGATATTCATGGTCTCTGGGGTGTTTTTTAAGATGTCCAATACATCAAAACCGCTAATCTTCGGCATCATAGCATCTAACAAAATAAGATCTGGGCGGTAGTCTACAGCGGTAGATAGTGCTTCTTCGCCGTTATGAACCTCTTTGACATCAAAACCTTCCATTTCTAGGCGTGTTCGGTAGACACCAGCTAGCGCTATATCATCTTCTACTAGTAGAATTTTCTTTTTTACGTCCATCTGCCCCTATTATACACCATGCCGCAGGTTATGTGACATTTTTGCGATCTACACCTACTACCCCTAATATACCAGCGCCGACATGTTGTTTTTGATCATCGTCCAAAGAAGCTTCTTTTTCCAATGCAGCGATATAACCATAAACATCAATGTCGTGTACCCGCTCGGTAGCCTGCATGATTTTATGCAGCGTAGATCCGGAGTGTTTTGTACTAGCGGTAAGTGGTACATTCTTTTTGGAATAAAAACTACGTGTTTCTATAAATAGGGTTTTAAGATGTTCATCGATTGGTTCGATTAAGGATAGCTGATCACGGAGACGCTTTTCTTTGATTGGTATGTTTTTACTATTAAGATCCATTTTAAGATTCTCTTTTATAGCATAGGACTGGGCGGCCATCTCTGTTACAATGTCCATGTTAATCTTATTTTCTTTCTTTAACAAATCTTTCGAGTCTAGCGCAAAATGGATCTCTTTTAGGCGTTCCGCCATAATATGTAGGCAATCTTCGTCAACATCCGTGCCTATGGTAAAATGTGGTGTTTCGCCCAAAGCGCCGCACCGGTTAATCTTGTGATTCTTATCATAAAAATAGTCACAATAAGCAAAGCTACGACTCAATTTTTGGTCTAGTTTATCATCTTGATGGCTGGAGGTCACATCGATTGTAATTGGCCTTTTTGATTCAACAAAAGCTACGACATCAACATGATTAATAACATCATCGTAGTCAGACGCTAAATAAGCAATTGTCTCACTATCTTTCTCACAATCTTTTGTATCTAGCCACCCAGTAGTTACTCTGTTTTGCAAAAACGCCTCAAGCGCCTTAGCTTTTTGATAATTATCAATCATATTTTTGTATTCCATTGGGTCATGGGTTCTTAAAGCTTCGTCTTTTTGCTTAAACCCTTGCTTCACTTCATGATAACGCCTGAAGTCTTCGCCGAGTCTATCTGGATGATAACCACTATTTGAGATGGCGTCCGACCGCCGACCTTTTACTAAACCATAGCTTATCTGGTTTTGCTCAGCTGCTTTGGTTAAACGATCAAGATCAGACAGTTCTGCTTTTTGATCTATCTCACTTTCTGAACTATGGTTGCCTGGGTTATACATATTTTTATTTTAATTACCTATTTTTTTAGTGTAGCACACTATTATATAAAAGTCAATAGAAAAACGCGCAGCCTTAAAGATGCGCGCTTTTCGGTAGTAATTGTGTAGAATAAAGGGCATTATTTTCGATACTTTAGTATAACCCCGATCAGCTCCTTAATCGTATTGCCCACGAATTGTGGGTTAAAACCCCGGACTTTAGAATTGACTTTCAATTCCACAATCCCGTTATATATGGTCTTCAAGGCATCATCCGACAAAATTAGAGCTTGTTCGCTCGATGCCCAAATCATTACCGGCCATTCTTGCGCCTCGATAAACAAGCCATCTTGATCTATTACATTGGTCGAAGAGTCAAATTCTAGTCGGACAGAAACAACACAACCATTGGTCGCCGTCGACGCTAATACAGAAACTACGTTTCTATAGGACGGGTTAACCGCCAGGGCGTTAATAACCTCAAGCAAACGTGATTCGTTATTCGCCACAATAATCACCACCTTTCAATGTTCGACTGACCCCTATTAGTCAGTTGGATAAGTTATAATAGCATAGACCGTTGTGATTTGTCAATAGCGATAAGCTATTTTAGCAATTCTAGAGCTTTATTTAGTTGTTTATCATTGCCCTTGTTGATATCATCAAAAGTTAGTTTGACCTCTATATTTGGCTTGATGCCACCCTTGTCGCCCACATTTATGTTACCTGGCAAATACCAGCGGGCAATAGTTACTTTTAGTAGTCCGCCGCCACTAGTATCGAACGTGCTTTGCATACTACCCTTGCCAAAGGTAGTTTCGCCTACCAGGGTAGCTACCTTGTAATGTTGCAGCGCACCAGCCACCATTTCACTGGCGCTAGCGGTTGAACCATCAACCAATACCACGGTTTTGACACCTTTCAGCGGCGCGTCGTCGTTGGCCTTGGTTTCGTCTAATACACTACCTTGGGATTTTTCGGTAAATAGCAGGCTATTTGTTAGCCATAGGCTTAGGACTTCTTGCGCTCCTGTTACGTAGCCACCACCGTTACCACGCAAGTCTACAATAACCTTGTTTACGCCTTTGGCCTTGATACTTTTAGCCGCATCGTAGGCCAAATCGCCAGTTTGTTGATCAAAACGAGTAATCCGCATAATAGCGACGTTACCGTTATAAGTTACATCGACACTGGGGTTATTGATCTGTTCGCGTACCATCGTAAAGTCTTTTTGGTCATTACCCCGCATAACCGTTAGTTTGACAGAAGTACCAGCATCGCCACGGACTTTTTGCGACACAGCTTCGGCGGTCAAAGATGTTACGTCTTCGTCATTGACTTTTAGCACTATATCGCCGGCTAAAACACCGGCTTTTTGTGCTGGGTTGTCGGCCAGAGTACGCACAATCACTACTTTATCGTTACGAACACCTATTTCTACACCTATACCAGCGCCAACATCGCCTTCTAGGTCTTTTTTAAAGTCAGCCGCTTCTGTTTTATCTAGATATACCGTATAATCATCGCCTGCCCCAGCTACCATGCCCTTTTTGGCACCTTCGATAAGCTTGTTGTTGTCTAGTTTGCCATCAAAATTATCTTTTAAGGTATCATAGACTTCGTTTAGGGCGCTAAAATCTGGCCGGCTAGAGACCGACATGCCCAAATTAGGGCCAATTATACCAATAATTTCATCTTTGCGAGTGCCAGCTACAAAGCTCACTACAATAGCTACCGCCAGCACGATCAAGAAATTGGCGATCGAAATCGACTTCGGCCGATGAGGTGTCGGCACTGGCATACCTTCATTTTGCATATGGTTTAGTATAGCGCAAATCTGCTATGAATACTATTCAGTTACACCAAGTTCAATGCGTT
>Ga0123354_10001399_pt1 | contig 29177 bp, 16 predicted proteins | sample TergutLab28metaG_2_FD_97872 | JGI IMG/M metagenome (GOLD analysis project Ga0123354, IMG submission 97872) | Labiotermes labralis P4 segment gut microbial communities from Petit-Saut dam, French Guiana - Lab288 P4 | ecosystem: Host-associated > Arthropoda: Insects > Digestive system > Gut ... | reverse complement strand
ATGTGAAAAGATGTTTGTTTATAAAATATGATAAAACCAAAAATAAAAAACGAATATATCCCCTCATTTTTTGGGGGGGGGGGGGGGGGGGGGGAAGGAATTCTTTTCATGGTATGTTTCAAATGAACTATTTTGATGGGCAGCAGGTCTCTTCAGATGAGATGGATAGAGCAATTGGGCATATGACAGAGAAATATGTCAGAACAAGCTACAGAAATAGTATCAGATTATAATCCATGTATTCTGATTTATAAGGATGGGGTTCAAGAAGTGGTACAGTTTGGGAGCCACTGATTATACTTATGTTCAAGGTCAAGTTCAACAGTATGTACCTGTGTTTTGGGAATATGGATTTAGCTCAGGTGCCACATTTAATGGACCAATTAGTCCAAATAAACAAAATCTAATGTTACACAATAACAGCATATGGATACTGTAACATACACATACACATGTAAGAATGACTGACATGCCTGGTGTAACAAAAAACACAGCAGCAAATTTAACTCACATGTTTCAACATCTTTGGGGTTGCTGAAGCTGTGAATGTGGCAATACGAGTCTTGCGTTGGAGCCTGGAGGTGCTGCCCTCGCACTGTCGAAAACAGAAACACCAAGCACATGGTGTAATGCACAGGTTAAAAAGAACTTTTTCCTCAGTAACTTAAAATGAATTTAGAAGCCTTACAATTATGCAATATCTTTCTCTGAAAATCATACGCAATTTAAAAGTTGCAAGATTGGAGGTTCTCACAGCAGTGTTGATGAAGATTCAAGTTTTCTGGGATGTTATGCCATGTATGCTACTAAAGAGTTACCAGTGTTAGGGAGGAGGGTGGAACCAGTGTCATCATAGTTACGCACTTCAACAAGACTCTTCCTAATGCTATACCTATTCACCAACTGACATGGAATAAGATTCCAGGTAACTTTTAATCTTCAGTTTAAAAATTAACTATAACAAATTCTGGTACAATGAAGAAATTTGCTTAATAAAATCAACTAAGGTTATGGGTAGGTAGAAAGGATAATGTCTGTTCTAAGCATGTTGCTGAACTGATTTTTTTTTTATAAAATATATTCAGGGAACACTATCCATTCCTGCAATCCTGTTACATAGGGGCATTTGGCAAGCATATAACCATTAAGGAACAATGAACAAATATATGAGTTTACTCCAAGTAGCAAAAGCAAAGGTTACCTAACTTTCAGGTTCTAGCCAACAAATATGGAATTCCCCATGACTAAAAAAGAGAAGAGAATAAAATACTATTTGTACATTAATGGAGTATATTGATCAGAACTATAAAAAATGAATAGTTCTCTCTTGAGACTATTTTTGTATAATGTTCACAAATGACATATATAAACTGTTACTGGCATATGTATAAATAAATACAACCACAATGAAAAAAAATCATCACAATGATATAATATACACGAAGGCCATTAAATGATGGAAAGAAAACAATGTTTATAGGAACAAAACAAAGTTGCCATACAAAACAAATCCTGAACCATAACATAAATCATTTGAGGTTTCAAAATACTGTAATATTAGACAAGCTGTCTTACATTAGAAAGTTTCAGCACATGTGATATACATCCTCCACATATGAGCAGGAACAGCAGTGTAAATTCCTGTGATTTTGGCCTTTCACTTCCCATTGTTGCATTAGTAATATTGTACATAATATAATAATACAATGACACAGAACTTCTGCATCAGGATTAATTACTATAAAAAAAATAATAATTCATACTGCAGTACTAACCAAAATGGTTTCTTTCTTATCTAAATAAATTATGGAAATATGGTGTACCTAAGAGCTAGTAAAGGTAAGACAAGTAATTACAGAAAAATGTTGAACACTTCACTGTGATCATGCTCTACATAACATTTGAGTTTCTTGTATAAAAAATGGGTGGCCAAACAGATATAATTTGCATGAAAATACAAAAGTACAAAATGTAGACATGTTAAAAAGATACATAAAACACAAAAATTACACCATATCAACACTAAATTAATGATAATATATTACACAATTTTGCAAAATACAGTCATGCTGGTGTACCAAACATCTACACCAAACAAATGATGTTTTAAAGCTGGTTTAAAAGTATCTAAACCCTACAGATGGAAGAAATATAAGATACTCTTTAAGATTTCATGTGTCGGTTCATGATTACAACATCAAGGAACCAGTATTTTCTTCAGGATGTGTTCTTGACTACATCACAACATATTCCAATTCTGGCAGTGCATTTCTCAAGTGTACTGTTATTTGAAACTTTCCTGTAATATATATGTAGTTCTCCCCTGAACTTATGACGTATTCATTGTAATGCTACACACACACCCACACATACATAAGAAAAATGATTGTGTTCAATACCGCATCATGCTTTTTGTGCTTTACTTCTTCCACATTTCTCAACAATGCATTCAGTAGTAGTTCATAAACACCACCAATGTGTATGAAATTTGCTGGATATTACTGAATGGTGTGTTTAATGCAGTTTATACTATGATGTCCCCATGAATACAGCAAAATGGACCAGGTGTAAAGCTACCTCAGCAAGAAACTGGAGTTCCCAGTAATGCACAGTGTTATGTGATAATCTTTCGGCCGACTAAAGTTAAACTTATTTAAATCACACATAATGGTATATGCTTTCACAGTGAAAAAACCAGTATTGCACTTCCAAAATACGCAGCTATCAAAATCATAATGCATAATATAGATATAATTAAAGACGTAATAAATGTTAAGCAGAAGTAAATACGCATCACAGGTGTGGTACTATCATACACAGGTGTAAACAATGTGGATCATATACAAAGCATTGCTGGAAGCAAAATGTAAGGAACCCAAAATAAATTTTAACAATATGCTCTAAGATAAAACAAACATTTTATGAACATTTTATGCACAGGTGATTATAACATCATCTAGGGTAACAGGTTTCAATAAAATTACCATCAAGCAGCCACAACATTCAGAACATGATTTTTAATTAAGTTCTAATTTCATTGCCTTGTTACTCACCATATTACTGACCAGATGTCATTGTACAGTATAACATGTTCCTGCTTTTATATATACTGCATCTAATTCAAATCCTGATTGGAACATTACCTATCATGTGTAAAATCTGTTATTTTCCTTTGTTTTTTATAACCTCAACTAACCATATTACTGCCAACTCTCACATGATGCTGAACACGGATAACTTCTGCCACTGACAATGTGATGTTCTTGTTGTAAAGAAAGCATTAGTAAAAATCATGTCCAAAAAAGTCTCTCACCAATACAATTACTTTAAGTTACAATGAAGTTAACTTCATTTTTCAGAGAGGCATGCAGTGGGATGGTACACTTTAACAACAGACATTCTTATCTTTTGAATCCCACAAATAAGAAAATATATTTATGTCATCACCATTGTCACCCATGTTATCTAGCTTTATTATTATTATTATTACATCATTCTGTCTTTATGGCATTCTGATGCTAGTATCGGTCTAGGACAACATAATGCATGGTGTTCATATAATGGTAGTTAAGAATCTTCGAACAATTGCACATGCTTTCAGAAAAACAGACTTTTATAGTTGTACATCCGTATCTAAATGTGCTTCAAGCTTTTGTAGACTAGAGGAGAGAGGTATGGGAATAATTCCTGTGGCTGATACTATAAATGGAACAACATACAGTGCTCTCTGCTTCCACATGTTGTTTACTTTCATTGCAATATCTTCATACTACTTACAGTTATTATTATTACAAATTGTTTGATTTATGCATGGTTGATTTAACAGTACTATTAGTAGCTCATTGTCATATTGAATGTCAAACAATAGGATTGTCCATAACTGGAAGGGCTGGGGATGAAAGAAATTAAGCCCTAATCTGAGATAATACATTGCATCATTTTTACAGTACTTAGGGAAACAAGACTTAAATCAAGAGAACTAGTCTGTGGTCTGTGACCTGTTGAACATTAGTCAGGAGTCTGACCCCTTAATTTACTTTTAGGTTTGTTTGGAGGCGAGGGGGAAGATGCATCACAATCATTATTCACATAATGCAGCAGAACAAAACAGCAAGATCTGTTAATTTAATTTTGACTCACTTAAGTTCTTCATACATGTTGACAAGCTGCTTCTATCGCAACTGTTTGCTTACGTAAATTTTACCTGTAAATAGTCTTCCTTGATAGTTTTCCTTTCGGAACATACAGAACCGATGCCAAGTGCTGTTTGTAGATGAAATTGTGAAATTTAATGGGCCTAATGTAAAATCCTGGTTAGCAGAGCTTTCTGGATCATACAGTGTTGGAAAAACCAGCACATACTGTATTTGTCTCATTTTCATTTCCAGTAAATAATTTCTGAATTAATTAAACATTAAACTAAAAAGGTGTTACACTTAATACTAAGTACCATGAAGTTAGGTGCCCCTTGCTTACACATATTTTCCCAGCTCTTTCTTTTAAATGAGGTTCTTTATTCTCCATCTTGTGTAGAATGTAATTCAGTGCCATTCAGTTGTAAATGTCATCTATCATCTTGAAACTGCTAATTTTCAATAAATTCATTGTAGTTTCAATGCTTCTCAATTTGATTTACATCTATTAAAGAAACAAATGCTTTCATATGGGTAAAAGTACGCTATGCCAATATGTACCAACTGTGAAGTCATGTAGAAAATGTAAGTAGAAGCTTCATGCATTCTAGAGCTCAGTACAGAATAAAGGTGAGTGGCACAATATAAGGCAACAGGAAAACATACAGCAATACAAAGATGGGGCTTGATCTAAATGGTCTAAAAGAGGACTCAAGTTTAAACCAATTTATTTGCAAAAAATAAATACCATGCAGGCCTCATCACACTCAGTCCGATAATCCTTTATATATATATATATATATATATATATATATATATACACACACACACACACACAGAAACAAAAAAGAAAGTGAAAAGAAAGGATACAGACAGACAAGAAGGAAAGAAATTATATTTGGTTCTCCTGAGGACACATGAATTTATAAACCAGAACCTAAAGGTGATTGTTAGTTCTGGTCCAAAATTTGGAAAACTATGTTACAGTCTAGTTTGTGGGTTTCACTCTTTTGAAATTCTAAATAAACTAAATTTGGTGCAATGTTGCATGTAAATATGGATATCAAACAGTCGGACTTCATATGAACATCTGTAGTCAATTCTAGAAGCCTGAAATTCTGAACATCATGAACATAAACTTTCAACACTAATACTGTCACATGTAACACACTCACCACACCACAAGAAAGTCTCAAGATCAAAGAGGATCACAAACAACCACATGGAAGCTCCAGATACAAGAAGCACAGAGATTATTGCACATGTATGGTTTAAAATACAGGGAAGTCACTTTTTTAAAGCCGTCTTTCACACCTTTTAATATTAATTTGTAAAGTCTCAAAATATGGATGTTGCAGCTATGCAGGGAGTTCAATTGGCATAATTTGTTACAAATTGATCACACACAGATGCTTGATTAATCTGATTCTTCTTCCATAGTAGTGGCAATTTCAGCTGTTTAAAGGACTGTATATGGTTAACATAATCTTCACATAAATAAAAAATTTTAAAGCTGGCTGTTAAAATATAAGTGAATTTCTCAACCTGTAAATAGGCCACACCAAAAAGCCATACAGCTCTCCAGGTACCAGTCTTTTCTTCATAAGACAGTAAAAGGTAGCTCTCCCTTGACAAAGTATCATGTCTCTAAGTTGCAAATGGAGTTAAAGCTCCACATACATTCCATGCCTCTGTATAAGAAAGAGTAAGCAGTTGGTTTTATGCTCTGGTCACTTTACACTTGGAATTTATAGCCCATGGTATACAATGAATAGAAGGGTTAAGGGACCACAGTGGACAATAAGGTGACAAAAATCACTGGAAAATGAACTCTGGTCATCAGTTTTCTACAAGCAGCTTTGTGTCATGTATGAAAGCTGATTTATGTTAAATCTAATGAATAACAGGAGTTAAAACACTGAGCTTGAAGTTTTTTTCTTAATAACGTAAGTAGTGGAAAAATGTTTGCTGACTGGTTATCATAAAATAAACTGTGGTGAGATTTAATTACGTGCCAACTACTTGTAGTACCAAACACTGAAAAAAATTATTTGCAAAATTCACCTAGACCTTATAAACAATGCAGTCTATACACAAACCTCAAATAACAGCATACATTTATAAGCACCTGTGTACTCTCTAGTCTTATTCAATGACTAATGCATTTACAACCTGCAAATAGTTTAGCAGCAAGAATTCAGCTAAGTATAATATGCTGGAGTAATCTTTTTTCATTTTTATAAAAGTGAATCTAACATTATGTTATGCCATACTTTTTTTCTTCTTGTTCATGGCTTGACAGCCCTAGTGGGTATAGGCCTCCTAACTGCTCAGGTGTCAAGATCACACTCAGACACACCACACTCAGCAGGACTCCTCTGGATGAGTGACTGACCCGTCGCAGAGACCTCTTACCTGACCACATACAACACTCAGAACAGACAGATATCCATGCCCCTGGTGGGATTCGAACCATGGCCGCAAAGTCATGGTGTTCCATAATGTTTAAGGGACATTTAATCTCATGCAATAACATTAAGTTGATAAGAACACAGCAAATATTGTGCATTGGTAAAACATTTGCAAGATTAGTTACAAAATTATATGGGTGTAACAAATTTGTAATATGTAATGAGCACAGCCAGGAAAATGTTCTGGCTGCCATAATGCATGGTACTGATTGCAAGGAATAACTTTCTGCAAACAACATAAACCAATCAAATGTGATGAAGTGTTAATGTGCAAATAATATGACTGGAACTTCTCACTATGACCATGAATATCTTTTCCTGATATTAAGCTGTTTACACTAAGCTTCAGTTGGATGAATATCAGAGTGATGTCTAGTATTGGTCACATACAGGTTCAAATTTTTGCCCCTTTATCTTACACAATGGCAGATGGCCATTGACATTGAATTAGTATACATACAAGAAGTACAGAAACTTTACGGACAGTAAGTATACACCCACATGAAAATGGTAAAATACAACAAATTCCCTGACCTCAATCACTAAAAGACTGAATACACAAATCATACGTACTGCGTCTCAACAATGGTTTTATAGCATTTTCTTTGTATTTAATTTCTTCATACAAAACATGTTATTGTGCTGTTGCACACACTATTCATATACTGCAGAGTACTGTCTTCTGGGATGTGATGCTATGTGGTCTGGTAGACATGTTCTGCCATTTCAGAGGAGCCTCCTGCTTTCATTTTCATGGCATATCCTGATGGAGAAGGTAGCATGTTCCTCTGAAACTTCACTACCTCTCTACAACATTATATGTTGTCAATTCTCATAAGAAATGAAAACAGAATCTCAATCTCACATATTTTCTTCTAAAATACATCTCTATTTCCAAAAGTATAAAAACAATTTTTCATTCAAATTTCAAGATTTAAATATTTTCAAAACTAACATGAAACCAATCCTCAAGAATGGCATGAAAAGCATTCCAAAACACTTACAGGTAGATTTATATTCACACTGTGAACTACCGTCATTAGTCTTGCATGTCTACAACACACCTAGATACAAATGGTATCAACTACACCCAGGGAACTTCATTTAATTCCTGCCTTTCATCAACCCCAATAAAATATATCCCAAAACCAAAGCTTGGACTGTTAGAAGGGTTATACATGGCACTCACGCATGTATGATCCATGCTTCCAGACTTCATTTTTAGGCACTTATGGCATACGGTGGATAAAATAAAAGCATAATGGCAATTCTGGGTCGGTTTATAAATTTCAACCATAAAATTATTCCCCAGGCTATTCAGTACCAATGAAGCTGAAATCATACTTCATCAAATGCCTTAAAAATTGACTCAACATGCAAAAACCGGTACTTAACATAAAATGCAGACCTGTTCAGATATGTAAGGTTTATTTGAAACTTTTCAGTATGTTGCACATTTACATTACTCATGGATCTATAGGGTCAGTACCTCTGTTGTTTGTTTCTTGTCTTCACTGAATGTTTGGTTAAGTGCATCAGAATAAATCTATTGCACATTACCTCTATGTGCAGGAGAACTTACAAATGCAGGCAGTGCAGCAGCACAACACTTGGTTAGTACAATCAATCACAAAACTGTATATGCAATAAATGAGCATTGAACTCCAAACTGGAGTACATATTTCCATTGTTTGTTTTAGAAAGATGAGAAAAGTTAGTTTACATTCTTTTCTATCCAAACCATTTCCATACAAAGATAATGGCTGGATGTTTCACTACAGACAGATCTCAATGGACTGTTCAAAGGTAATTTGCTTGTAGAGGCTGGGTAAAACAATGACATACAGAGTTCTTAGTACACATTAGTAATAATATTTTTCTAATCATATTTACACATAATTACACTAGTCAACAAGGGTCTGGCAACAAGGATGAAAACAACCACCTTGCATGTGTCAATGGAAGGCTACCTGAACCTCATAATTAAAAAGCCTCCATCACATCCATTTTTTTTTAAAGTGGATAGTTCTTGGTGTAAATTGTCCATAAAATTGTTAAAAAATTGATACTTCCCTCTCATTAAACTTGCACCCTCGCACTTTTAGTATGAGTGGTAAGAGTTTCTGGTAACTAGCTAACTCATTTCCCCAATGTGAAATATAATAAACTGAACATTCCCACCCTGGATATGGCTCTGAGAAAGGGAGTTCAATACATGTGGTATTACCTTCCAACTGGGAGGAGTTTACCTTCCATCAATAAGAAATACCAGAAGTACCATCTACAACCTCCGATCCCAGCTAAATTTCCCAGGGTGATCAAAAACCACATCTGATCCAGCAAAGTGAGCTAGATTATCTAGTTCACAACTTAATTTTCCAAACAGCCAGCAGTACTTCTAGATCAAGACTGCTGCAGTGCAACTTGTCAGCTAAAGAAACAACAACATCCATATTCACAAAGAGGCATGAAAATTTTTCCTGGTCTTATAGAACACAGGATTCTCTTTGTCTCACACCTCTGCTTCCTTCTTGAGAACCTAGAAGCTCTTAGTGATGATCAACGTGAATGATTTCATCACAATATAGCCAGAATGGTACAACAGTATCAAGTAAGATGGGATTCGTCTATGACGGCGGATTGCTGCTGGTTGCTCTGTAGGGAAGATGAAACTTTCCATAAAAGAAGAAAGTAACCACAATTTAATAGAAATCAGCAATTTATTAGTGGTTACTTTTCATATGGTATTTGACTGAGTGCAAAATATGAAAAAAGTAGGTATAAAATAATTATTTTAAAATCATTACATTATAAAAATTATTAATTTGTGCATATTCTGCAATGTTCTCACAACTTTTCTACCATAAAATATATACTTTGTGTTTGAAAACCCTTTACCCCTTCAACATAATATCTACTGTAATCAATTTTGATGACCTTCAAGGCAGATCCCCATTACATAAACCAGCTGGTACTATGATATTTTGCTTGCCATTTTTGTTGTCAGCACAACTAATTTATTGAATAAAGCTATTTCATCCACATTGTCATACAAATAAAAAATATTGAAAATTGTTGACTAGTGTTACGTATCACTGACAAAAAATATATTACCCAGACAATAAATAATGCACTTCAGTCTCAAGTCACATGCATGAAATCTAAAGGTGTACAAGCATGAATACTTACCTATATTGACACATGTAAATTACACAGGATAAACAAACCCAGAATTCAATTGTTTTATTACTTAAAATCACACTGGCTAGTGTGAAGTCCAAGAATCTCAATATGAGACAATATGTATCCATGCAGACCAATCAAAGAATAAGATACAGGGAAAACAATTAAATGACACAATTATCAAATATTGCCCATGAATCACAATACACAACTACAATCAGCATCAAGTAATCAGTCACATGACAGGAAATAGGTGTTGAACTGGTTGCATTCAGGTGGCTGCAGCAGGCAGTACACAACTAACAAGCAAAGCAAAAACTGTGGTATATTAAATTATACAAAAATCTGCACATTAAAGAAATAACACATAGCAATTTTAACAGCTATTACACTCATATAGTACAGTTGCAGTTAGTCCAATATATCCTGTTTATACATATTAATGCAGAAGTAATGCATGCTTTCTGACCCATGTAAAGATTTAAAATATTGAGAACAAATTAAATTTTATTAAAATTAATTGTTTCTCATGTGAACTACAGCCAAATATAGATAAAATGAATGGCAGGTAAATGAAAATTTGTAATCTTCCACTCTAACATCCAGGTCAGTACGCAGTTATAATATTAGATCACACCTTCCATAAAAACAAATGAGGTTTCCCCAGGACACATCTCGTGTTCATTTAACCAAATCACTGTTTTATGTAGCAAAGTACATTCTGGACACCACTAATCACATTTCACTCACTTTTCATTGTGTGTAATGTTCTTTACTACAAAAATAAGCAGCACAAATTCATATACCCAGACATGAGATGAAGCACTGCATTAAAATGGAAGTACAAAGTTAACAGCCCTAGTACAAGAAAATGAAATAGGAGAAACCCAGAGAAATAGGATACATTCAGCAATGTGTTTACTGAGCATAGAACTCACTGATTTGAAATGTTTAAACCAGACAACTTCCAATCATAAAGAAACCATGCCACCTTTAGCCGTGACATGAAACTAACAGTATTGTTACTATTCATTTCCTGCTGCAGGGTACTTGATAGCTGGCTGAAGTGCCACAAAGACAAAGTGGCTCCCACAGACGTAAAAGGCAGAAATCTTATGACGTGGAAGGAGGTGTAAAGAAATATGGTACGCTCAAGTGCCAGGATATATCAACTTTTTGCAGATATTTTACAAATTTACGAAGTTAAACATGAAAAACAGCTTCTAAATAACAATATCATGTTTAGGAGAAGGTGTGAAGTATCACACTGCATGTATACTACTTCATGTACAATTTATAATTCCAGTTGTAGCATACTGCTGCATTTTTTATCACTACACTAACATACTAATATACTTATTTTCTGTTATTTGATACAAATGGATATGTGTTACAGTGCAACTTGTGCATCACTGTCACACCATTACATAAGGCAAAGACTGAAGTATGTCTTGTTACACAAGAGTGTGTAGTGTCTGAAGGGTACACATCCATCTGAATGTACAGTATGACACAAAGTGGGCATACAGTACTATGTGTTTAGATTATCATATTAAAATTATTTCAATGTAATATTACATACAGGTACAATAAACATATGGTTATGTCTTGTTGTTTAATAACTGTCATGAAACAATGAAAACTTGATTATACACAATGGTGCATTTTCACCATAATTATTCATGACTTAAAACTAAAAGTACTTAATATTATCATTTCAAACACTGAATACTATTTGCCCCGTGTGTCATGTGTTACATTCAGAAGGGCCCATATCCACAAGACATTTAACAGATATGTATCTTCATTAGTGCAATGGTCTAACAATGGCATGCATCGTGTGCTAACACATGAAATCAATTATATGAAAACACAGATCCTGATGAAAAATAAGTATATTACAGTAATAAAATTTTCAGTTCTGCAAAAGTTATGTCAGAAACAGTAACAGTGTCAGCACAGATTAACCTTCAAACAACGTACATTCACATATGCGAATGCATGAAAAACAAATGCACTTCAAAATTTATTTCATATATTTAGGAAAGAAGGAAATTTACTGCACTGTTAGACATTCTGCATAATTTTTCCATTGTATTTTCCACAAAATTCAATTTGTTTCATAATTTTATCTTTTTCTTTTGAAATAATTCTCATGATTTTCATAAATCACGCACAAAAAAGTTAAAACCAACACGGTCATTTAAAGGTTAATTCATCTCCATGCAAATGGAACATTTGGTGTGAACAGTACAAAAATAATAAGTGTATAGGAGAAAGAAAGAGAAAAAAGGAAAGTAAAATGTCTTATTACTAAAACTGTAACTGCTATAACATGAAACGAAAGTATTTGAATTCACACAGCACTACAGGATATACTTCAATAAACATGCATTATCAGTGCACAGTAGCTTCAAAAAGTTCCTGGAATTTTCTGGTATAATAGACAGGACATGCTACTGTGAATAAAGAATGTAAATCAACATCCTTTGTCCCCTTAGGGATGCAGTCAGAAAGTAAATGCTCCCAAAAATGGAGAACCAAGAGTTTGTTTCTCCTACTTGACAATGCTGCAGCACACCAGTTGGTTTTGGTTAAGGATTTCTTAGCAAAGATCAATGTAACAGTACTGGAGCATCCCTCATACTTATTTGACCTGGCTCCAGCTGAGTTTTATCTGTTCTCTGGACTGAAATCAGCAATGAAGGGACAGTGCTTCTGTGATGCTACTGACATAATAAAGTATGCAACAGTACAGCTGAAGAGGTTTTCACAAAATGGCTTCCAGGAATGTTTCCAACCCCTTTACAGTTGCTGGCAGAATTGTACAGTTGCACAAGGGGACTACTTGGAAGGAAATGTAGCTTAAATGATTCTACTGTTTCATATTTCTAAGAAATAAAGTGATTCCAGGAACATATTATTGCTACCACATAGTTTTGTTATTGAGGAACCACTGTTCCTAAAGAAGTACAAGTTTCATGGCAAATTGGCCTGTGAAAGATGCCCCAACCGTCTTGAAATATTTAAAATTTTATACACCCGTAATTGCATTCCATACTAAAAAAAAAAAAAAAGACTTGTTCAGGATCATGTGCATTGATGCTACTATAACATTATCAAATGACTAATGTGCTGCAATGTTTTCATGCAAGATTGAAAATTTGTAAAATAATCAGAAATGCAAATATTAAAAAAAAAAACTACGCATAAAATCCATACAAATGACATTCCTACATCAAGAGTCACGTGGTACATGGAGCAGACAAATTCATACTACTGCAGAAACACCTTTATCAAACAAGAATATCATTAGAGAAGACTGTTAAATTATAATCTTTACTACCAAACAACAAATAACCTCAACAAATTGTAATTCTGAAACTCTCATACTGCTGATAGATTATGTAAGGCATTTGATAAAGCAATTCCATCCAAATTATGGCACAGCTTACAAAGAGTCTGAATTGCCATTATCAAGAATGAGCAACTTCTCACCATGTTCAATTCACCTGTCACTTCCTGGCTACTGGCCTGTGATGGCCTACCTTCAGCTGACAGCTACAAGTTCAACCCACATACAAGTCCCAACTTGGTCTAAAAGAACAGCATAAATGCTGTACCTGTACCAGAACAATTTCTACATTTTTTAACCCCTTTGGTGCTGGAAGCTGACTACGGTCAAAATGTACTGTGACACTGATAAAATCGAACATCCACTAATGTCATCACCAAGAATATGCAGGTAAATAGCATCCATTTAAATCCTGGATCTTTTGCAGAGTATAATGGGTATTTAATTCCAGTGCCCAAGGGTTAAACATACAGAGGTTGACACACAGAAGTCCTTCATGTTTAATTTTAAAAAAATCCACATCTTCTCTTTGAACTCTTTGATCCATATAGGAATTCCACATCCTGAATAAGTTGTTCTGCAAGATATAAATCGAACCAAGGCCTTAAACATTTCCCAGGTGTGTAGAAGTGAGAAAGAAATGGGGACAAATTCAGTCACTGCTAGGGGCAGATTAGGCTTTTCTTTAGCCATTATTTTTAATATTTATGCAAATAATGCCACTAAGAATGGCACTAGCAAATTCATCATTAATAATGTGAGGCCAGTACACAGCATAAATATGATCATGCAATTGTGGCAATATCAAAGTGTGAATTACAGAAAGAAACATGCTGATTATAATACCAAACAAACAAATGTAAATTTTTAAAATATTTGCAAGGAAAACTAAAGAAATAATTTACTGAGAAATAAAACAGATAATAAGATTTAAAAAATCAAATAATACATCAAATCAATGAATGTTACTATTTATGATAATGGATGCTACATTTACAACAACACAAGTACAAGAAAATTAATAAAATTCCTGAGACTACATACCACACTAAGATAAACCCTGCAAAAAAACTCATAGGATGCTCATAAGATCATGATAAGATGTGCTGCTTCATACACATTAGAGGGAACATGACTGTAAATAAACTGCAGCTGCTGATCAAACATCAGCAGAAGTCACTGACTGATGAAAGTATGAAAATATCATATGAATCACAGATTAAAAAAACTGCGTATTTTCTGTAGAAGTTGTGAACATGTTGAAAGAATGGAACATAATGCCATTAAAAAAGATCTGAATCACAGTTCATATGGGAAAATGGCAGGGGTTCACCAAGAATGCAGATCAGAAGAATTCTTAATGGAGTGATCTTTCTGAAATTGATGTTGATGACAAAGTCGTAACTGACTTGAAAAATATTTATAAACAAAATGTAGGCAGCCACCTACTTTGAGACTCATGTTGAAAACACAGCTCTAGTAAGAACTCACTGCTCATCTATGTAAAATTTAAAGAACCACTAAAGCAGAGCAAGACTTTCCTTCCTACGTGGTACTGTAACAACCCAGAAGACCTAAATCTTCGGCTACAAGAACTTGGACGTATATTGCATGTTACTTCAACTTTCGAGTTCATAATTTTAATAACAGCTAATCACAAAAATATAGAGTTGTTAAGCAAGTTTATGAACACTCTATAGACTGATCATACGACTAAAATGTAATACATAAGCAGGTTATTCTGGATGCAATATTTTAAATTTATACCCAGCACTGTATATAATAAAGAACTTAAAAAATTTCAGTATTATTGGTCCATTAGATAGCAGTAAATACACTAGCTGCACAAGAATAATTGTATAATGGCATGATTAACCCTCTTGTCTTTTCCAGACTGTCATGCAACCCTTGGGCTGTGAGTCCAAAGAGACATATATCACATACTCTCTCCTGGATGTTTGTAGTTATTCATCACTTACACAACTCTCCAATTCATATGTTTTAAAAATGCATAAAACTCTGCAGTGCATTAAACAAAACAATTCTCTCAACGTGCAACTTCCTCCTCTTTGATGCCATAAAAAAATGCAGTAGATTGGTGTATATTTTACTGGTTATATCAAACAATGAGGTTTCCATATTACTGATCCTAACAGCATTGTGCTAGTCAAGAACACTTCAACACATGTTCCTGGAAGTTGTATGTTGGATACTAACTCCAACAAATGAATGTGGACATGTTTGGCACAACTATTTGTATGAATGGTATAGAACCAGCTGCATCAGAGCCTGGTTTGTTCCAGCACAAAGATATGAGCATAGTGAAATCTGGTTCTTATGGATGTGACTACTAAACAAAAATACTCTACATGACATCAACAAAAAATTCACAAGGATTGCCCATGGCAATGCGGAAGGATTGCCTACTACCGGATAGATCCTGTGTCTGCTGAAGAGGGTGCTGTGACTGTGGACCTGCCGTAGAAGTGGTAGCTACAGACTGTTCTGAACCACTAGAACGTGACCGAGATCCACCCGACCGTCGGCCACCTGATGGTTTCACAGCTGTCACTATACCGCTGTTACCACCACCACCACCACCACCACCAACCCCTAATTCACTCTCGCTGGCCGAACTACCTGACTTCATCATGTCTGCACCAGCTTCTTTGCACACAGGTTCTGAACCATTACTGGAACCACCTGATACAAAAATTAAACACATTAGTTTGAATGCCAGAAAATCTCTAGAGCACAAAAACACCAGGAATGCCATAAAAATGAAAACAAAGTATTTATAAATCGTGTACTTGTAATATTCAAAAAAGAATGTCCTACACTTAGATCTGGGCAATGAAGAACTGTATGCTTAGGGCAGGATTCTGTAAACTGGAAATGATATGAACATTCTTAATGATCCCTTCTTTTCTGTGGTAGGTTAATCATTAATACTCCCATAATCGAAGGCTACACAGCAACACGACAGCAAATGACAAATTGGAAAATGACTTTGAAGTGAAACACGGTACTGTTTTAGTAATAAGAAGAACCTCAACAAGATCACTGGTGTCCCCGTAGGGTGAGATTTAAACCAGGCACTTTCAGAATACCAGCCTACAGCATCCATTCAGTGGTTTTTACATACCTTACGCTTAGTGAATTACAAGACACATTTGAAAATGCAAGCCTTTGTACATAACTTTACTTAAAAACAAAATGTGGGACACACTAAAGATGGTATGGTGTCGAAACTACATTTGGGTGTTCTTAACAATACCAATGCTGTTGTTGAGGAATAAGGCTGTTTCAATACAGCTAAGACTATAAAATACCATTTTTATTGTACACTGGAAACTGTTTCTGAAATTACAAATTTTCTTACCTCAAATACGATTTAACTCAGTTGTCAGTAGAAATTACTCCTCATTTGATGTTACAAACTCTTAAACATTACATTGCAAAATTGTTTCACATAAAAGGCTTTTTGTTAATTTGAATGAAAACATGTTTCATACATTATGTTGCATGTAACAAAAATAAAACTTAAGCTGCGAAAACACCACCAGTGTCTTCCAACTGGTCAATCACAAACTGTGAGAATGTTTCTGAAGACAAAGCATTTGATGTTAAATATACAATGAAATTAAAGTAAAATCCCATTATTCTCCACCTGCAGATTAATTACAACTACCAACAAAACTTTCTGATGAGGTTGTAAATACAGTGAAACTGTCTGAAACAGAACCTGGGCATAGAGTAAACCATTCTTTAGCAGAAGCATTTAACAGTCAGGATGATCTGGAGTCCCAGTTATCAATACTTACAATACCTGTAAAATGGAACCTTTCTGCAGACAGGGGTGGGGTGGGGGGTGATTAAGCAGGTGAAGTTTCTTTCATTAAAATATAAAACATTAAACAGTACAGTCTGAACTAGAACAGTGCAAAGGTTTGCTAAATATTACACACATATATACAAAAAAAAATCAGTTCCAGTTTCTCCTCTGGCCATGGACTGGTGCTGCAATAGACACCCTACATACTGCACTAAACTGCTAAGTATGAGATACAATAATTCTAACATCTATAATACAAAATAATTTCAGTTCTCCAATATCTTCATCCACATCTCCACCCATTAACTTGGTTGACAGGTGACTATTCAGAGTTTTAATAGAGCATAAAGCAATCTGTGTCCACCATTGTTTCTCATTTGGCAGCATTTTAACAAAATCATGTGGCAACAAGGCAGCAAATACCATAATGAGGATTTTTCCTAACTCATAATCTGGGGGGGGGGCCCTTGCCTTATAATCATGCGCAAAGTGAAACATGTTCTATTAAGGCATTTTCCTTCACAGTGACCACTATGAAGGTTGGAGAGGGGCATCTTCTATTCGGGCAAATACTGCAGCACAATGTCACATAGCATGCTTCAGTTTTTTGGAACATGAATTTCATGAAAAACAAGAATGTGTATTAGAAAATATGTGTGCCAATACATTTTCATTAGCAGAATCCAAAGTTAATGATCAGGAGTAATAATTCAGCACTGTATCTTACAGTGCACTATATTTCATGCCCTACTGGACAGGTCTGAGTAATGAGACCTTAACCAAATGCAACTGATGCAATTTCTCAAATTACACATTTTAACTGAAGAAAGAAATAGGGAAAGAAAAGACACTTTCTGTATTTTTCATTTGTTGAATCTGAATACATATTAACTCTCTAGTGCCAAAATTCACCTACAGTCAACACACAGTGTGATGCTAAGAAAACCAAAGATCCGCTCATTGTCCAAGAACATTCATACTCTTCAGAGGCCATTAACCATTATAGCCTGGGCCTTTTGCAGAGTACACTAGGCACTTAACTACTGCTCCAAAGCATAAATAAGGCAGTCATAATAAATATACATGTTAATTATATCCATAAAGTTCTTTCATGGAAAAGTCAGGGAGAAGAAATGGCACTTCTGCAGGTTTAAAATATTATTATTTCAAAACATTCACCCAACTTACCTGAACCACTATGAACACTTTCTTCACGGGCATATCCGTATACAGATGGTTCATTTGTGTAGTTGAATGGCATTGGTGCATATCCTGCACCTGTGTGAGGTAGATAAGTGCCTGAATATGGCATGTGTGTACCTCCCCAAGGTGTTGGTATTGTGTTTGGTGCTGGAAGAGGTCCAACAGTGTCTCTATCCAGTGACGTGCAGTCATCATGAAGTTTCAGATTTGACATTGCTGCAAAAATATATCTTCTCTTAAACAAATGAGCACAAGCACACTTCCTTAGGACTGACTAATTTAATTATCAATCACAGGAAATACTGAGGGACCATTAATAACAAGGTAATTCCTTGTGAACCCTTATAACTGACTAAGGGCAGCCAGGACATAAAAACACAACCTTCCTATTTACACTTCCCACTTTTTTGTGTTTCCTGACTGTTGCCATGGAGGTAAAACAAAACAGATTAGTCCTTTTGAGATGTCCCAACAATTAGTTCATGCTGTATTTAATGGTTATCACTCTTAGTGTCAGGTTGTACGGGTAGGTTATGTTAAAAATCAATAACCTATCAAAACGGTGAAATACTGAGATATATATTGAGTCAAAGAGCCCAGCTATTCAAATGAACAAGAAGGTAGCTTATTGTACTTAAAATGGTGGCCAAAAGATCGCTCAATGGCATAACACGTAGGAGTACCGGTGATCAACAGACTGGCCATGCGGCACTAAGAAGATTAAATTATGAAGAATGTTTATTGCATTATAAAAATATTTTATAATGTATTGTGTAGTGATACCCCAAAGTCACAGGCAGGGAACTCCACTTCCCGGCTTATTTACTGTACTACTTACAAAGTCAACAACAGCCCAGTCAAAGAATAGGTTAATGAATGGAAAAGAGGCTGTAATACTAAAATTTAATTTTATAAGCAAAGTTAGTGGCCAGTACTATGTTGGGTTATATTCCTGCAACAGGTGCCATAAACGAAAACAACGTGCAGTGAAATCCGCACTTCAGATTTCTTGTAATGAGCAATGGATCCAGAAACTGAAACTGGGAGAGAGGCAAAAATCTTACACAGAGGAAACTTAACACTGATACAAACTGATTTGATATCAATGAAACTGAATATTAAATAAGGAAAATCCTAAGCTGGGGAATAATAAACAGAAGTGCCACCATAAATGGGATTTTCCATTAAATACTATTGACCGTGGGTTCATTTGCTGCTTTTATGGATATGAATAGACATAAGATACTTAATCAACTTAATCAGATATGCAGCATAATAACAACAATGTTTCAGTTATTCTAGGATGTAAAGCTGCTTTGCTGAGTAAGTACAGGCTGCGTCAAAAACACCTGACAGTTTTTGAAATTTGAAAACCAATGTGCCTGCTAAAGCGCCACTTCCATACTGACTGACATCAATTACAGTGAAATCTGGAGTTTGGCTGACATGTAGTGCTGGTCAGTGCAACACCACATTGTGGCAGTGGAATCATTTATCAAAACAGAGTCAGTTACTGCTAAACAGCATGGTTTCCAACAGCAGTTTCAAAGATGTGATGCTCCTAGCCACAATACTCTGCTATTGTAGGTATCAAAATGGTGTAGGATCAGTAAAGGAAAGTATACCAACACGCCGTCCACTCTTGGCTTGTACACCTGACAACGTGGAGCCGGTAATGGACGCCATATTGCAAAGTTCGCACAAGTCAGCTTATCAGCAACCTCTTGCACCTCACTTAAAGGAATGAAGGGTTCGATGAACTCTACAAAAGGATTTGCATTACCATCCATAAAAAAATCCAAGTTGCCCAGGAACTTAGTGAACAGTACAAGGTGAGCCAACTACAGTTTCACAATGAATTCTTGGACTCGGTGAAAAAACAAATAATACTCAACACTTACAGTGAGATGCCTCAGGTGCCAGAATTGAGTATTTAGTATAATATGGCTGAGACACACCCATGAACTTAATTTCATGTGAAAATAAACACAATGAGGAGCTTACTTATAAAAGCAAAGTAAAGGTATCCCTAGAAAGGGCCGGACAGGTCCTTTGGGATCCCAGGAAGTAAGACAAGCAGCACATGAAGGTGGTAAGGTTGTCACCCCTATGCACTAGCCACCTTTACCCACCATGAAATATCACCTGGTACTTATTTCATTTAGAGGCTGAGTTGACCTCAGGGACACAGTGCGGCAGGAAGGATTAAGGAAATGAAAAATCCAATGACCCCATTGGAAATCAAACCCGCAACCTTCCAGCCAGTAGCACGGTACCTCAACCAACTGTGCCACCATGTACCTCTACTTACACAGGTTATAATAATAAACTAACCTATAGTTTATTGTGTTCACACACCTATACCCATAGTCCAAATTCACTGAATCCATACTGCCTGTGGGTAAAAGGGTAAACATGGCAATATTCTTAATCGTCTCTCTTCTACAGCAACACATGCAAAACTAAATGATATTTTGTTCACAAGTCAATCCAATATTTTCAGACCCTGTGGTTAGAAATCACTGACATTACTAATGCAGACATACGGAGGTAACAGACACAACTGTGATTCCCTGCAAGACAAGACAAGACTATGTATATTCAGAAACTCTTAAGTGGTCTTTATGCCGAAATGGAGCCTCAAAATGGAATTCAGGTTCTCTACAATAATATGCTGTAAGCACTTTCATCAGAAACGATGACATCCACATCCATGATGACAATGACGTTACATCTCCTAACACAATGCACAGACTAATAAAAGTTCCACTGCACTTGTCAATACAAGACAATACTGCAATGAAGAACAAGACAATGAGTTGGGTATCCATTTACAGCTGCAACCATAGGTGCAATATTAGCAGCTCTGTTACTAGACCTTCATGATCCACCATCCAAGAGAAGATAATTTTGTGTTCAAAATGGCAGAAGCACAATACATGGCTTGGTATTTGTTTAGCCACAGGATAACTGTAATTACAATTATGCAGCACCTGGACAGCACTCAGAGGTCAGCACAGACCAAAAATTGTCTTCATAACTTCACCAATGGAGTAGCAGAAAAATCCACAACAAAATACAGACCCACAGAAACACAAAGCATAATATATAAACTGTGTTCAACTGATGACCTGCAACAATGGGTCTGCTACCACCTGCAGATTTAAAACTTCACTGTAGTATTTCTGTGAGACCTGAATTGCTGACTCCATTAAGTGTCACTTTTTATTTCACACTGTAATTCAAAGAGTTGTAAATAAACATAAAATTCTTTTATGATATAATGCCATTCTGAAACTTGTCCTCTAGTTCAAAAATGGTCTCTGTTACAGTGCAGTGCATGGTTTTGGATGGTGGAGTTAGCAGAGCTGGCAGACAAGCCTACAGGGTGTGGTGAAGTGGTAGGGCATGGGTGTTTATTTGCTTGGAACTTCAGTGGGACAAGGTCTGCAGTACTTACAGAGACGGTGAGTAGGACCAGACCAAACATGATGCCGTTGCCACATTAGTGACTTGTTCCCAGCCTACCGTTTGGAAAATCCACAGGCCAAAAACTGTGCAATGCACTATAACGGAACATAAACTTCAGTAAAATGGAAACTTGAGCTCAGTACTGAGAACACACACACTCACCAGCACAGAGATCTCCAAAAACATAGTAACACTGCTCTGAGAATGTAATCTTATTGACAGTATGTCGAATGTAGCCAGCTTTCAGCATCTGTGAAGCATACTTGCGAGCATCTCGACGATCAAGGAAACCTTCTACATGAGCATGCAACCAGTCTACCACATCGCACCCTGCACAAAATACAAGCAGATATTTAAAAACTGGAATAAATCTCCTGTTTCCAAGTATCAATGCAGAATATAAGCCACTCCAATCTGACCATGGAAAAGCAAATTTTCTCAAAAATAATTTTGTACTTATTATGGTATAGTACTGATATCTTTCAATCCGGTAAGAGATGTGACCCATCTCATCAAACCTTGCCTCCCTTAAAGCCAACCCCACCCTTCAACAGTGCACCAATATAAGAAGAGTTCAGACAAGACATTTACAACAGTGCAAGACATAGTGTGAAGTTTATACTTTAGCGGACCCTTTGTACACTTGCTCATGCAACCTAATACCCAGGGACCCAACAAAGTAACAACCAGTACATCTGAAGATGGAAACACAATCTTCCTATAAAAACTTTTACATTGAAAAGTGAGAAGTACAGGTCCAAGTAAAGAGCTTTAATCACTGTCACATAACTATCAAAGTACTTCCCCAGGCCCTATGTACATAGGAAACTGTTTGATTTAAAATGCAATTACACTTTATTTTAAAACACTAATTTTTGTCACAATGTAAATGAAATAACAGTAGTCCTGTTAAATACAAGATAGTCACTAAACAAGTGTATATTCTTGCAAAAAGTTGTTACACAATCCTGCAGATTATAATGTTAACTACATGGTGTTTTCATGATGCATGCAATTAGATGTGCAGCCTTACTAGCATTAGTTTAAAACAGGTGTGTTACCTACCAATGAAAGCATTTGGTATAGTTATTTTGAGCCACATTCTATCTCGAATCTCAAGTCCAGAGTCAGGTCGAGCCATGGCCCGAACTATGGTGGGCATATCTGTATTCACAGTCAGCTGAATTTCTTCAAATGGTCCTGTAATATGCACAGAATGTAATAAACCAGAGATAAGTAAGACAAAGATTCAAAATACAATCAGCCCAGTGACAAAATAAATCATTCCTACCATGAATTATCTTAATGACATTGTGTCAAATGGAAAAATGACTTGAATGTAAACAGCTGTCACATAATTATCTTCAGAATTTACATTTCTGCATCTCCTGCATTTGACCTTAGACATGTGACTCCTTTACTCTACCCTTCCATTTTTATCACTGTTATACTTCTTCACTGCACTGACATCTGTTTTTAATTCGTATGTCACAAAAAAAAAATAAGCACTTTCCCATATTACATAAAACACTGACTGCAGAAATCATGAAATCATAAATGCATTACCAGACTGAAATATAAAAAAGAATTAGATATTTTCTATCCTGCAAACACAATCTGCAATCAGACACATAAGACTTTGTACACTGTACAGACAATTACAAAGAGACACTGAATCATGATATCTGCAATCCCTTAACAACTGATCTTCCATTTTTATCCAATTTTTCTGATCACAATAATAGGTTTCATGAATTCGGTTTTAATCTGTGTGTACACAGAAAAAATTACTGGCTTCCACAGCAACCACACACATTTGAAGGCCACAGGACTATAATGGCAAATACAATCTGTTGTCTCCTTCTCAGAGTGCCACAAGCCCAGTGTCTTTTCATAAAACCTAGAATAGTCCCTTGGTATATGAGCAGCTGGTTTAGGAGTTTATGAGCTGCACAAATCAAATATTTTTCCCATAAACTGTGCACCAATTTCTTTCCTTGAGTAAGCATCTTACTCCCACAATCCAATCACTTTTCCCAGCAACTATTCTTGGCTGTTATCAGTTTCCAAATCTTATTGAACAGACAAACAGCAGGCATTTTTGTGGTCTGTGTAGAAGCAGAATCTTCAAAAGTCTCTTGCCATTTTCATAGCTTTATCATGAAATTCAAACTTCTCAGCACTGATTATTTTGCACTGGTCAAATCTTAGGGAATTTTTCTGTATCACATTTATAAGGATGGTACCTACTCTTTATGCCTTTCCCACACTTTTATAATGTAAATAGTGTTTATGAATAGGTTAATAGTTACAAATGTTATTTAAATATAGCTATGATCATAAACTTTATTTTAGTGTGTTCACAGAATTGTGAAAAGTGGTTATTAGCTTTGTCTTCTCTTGTCTATCTGTCTGTCTGTCCATCTGCATGAAAAAACTTGGCTCCTACTGAAAAGATTTTCATGAAATTTCATATTTGAGGATTTTTAAAAATCTGTCAAAAAGTCAAGTGTCATTAAAATCTGACAAGATTACCAGACAATTTATATGGCAACCTCTGAAAATTTACCAAAGTATATCAATAAATTCTTGTCAGAATGAGACATGTTTCAGATAAATTTGTAGAGAAAATCAAAACAATGACTTCATGTTCAATAAATCTTTTCCAAATATTGTGTCATTTATGAGGTAATGTGAAAACATATGGCAGTGCCAGACATGCCACAGATGACACTAAAACAACACAGAAAGATGCGATTTGCATGCCGGATAGATGAATACTAATTTCTTCATAACTGATAAATTCTATCTGATTTTATAAAATGTTTTATGACAACACAAAAACTGAGAAACTATGCAATGACTTATCTGTCATTACAATTTGTTTAGCCACACTGTACATCTAAAGGCCATGAGTGAATGAAAAAATTGCCAGAATGCAGCATTCATACATTATGTGTGAACAGGGTGCAAATTAGTTGGAATATAATTTCTTTTAAAGACTGCTGCATATAATTTACATAATTCTGTTGCCTGCTAATTGAAACTGTGAGTTAACAGAAATACTAAGTATAATTTATATAAGAATACAGATAAACTGTGGTTGGTATATGTCATTTCTTTCATCACCTCAAGGTTACTGGGAAATGAACACAAGATTACCGACTATCCACTGCAACAATGGTTACATGACCACACCACAATGTTATGTTATATGTACAATGACAGTCTTGTTCCATATTTAGTTCCTGTCCTGTGACATATTGGGGCATGCAGTGACAAAGTTGGTTGAGGCACTGTATTACAAGCCAGAAGGTCACGGGTTCGATCCCCGATGGTGTCACTGGAATTTTTGATGGACATAATCCTTCCTGCCTCACTGTGGCCCCGGGGGTCAACTCAGCCTCTAACAGAAATAAGTACCAGGAATATTTCCTGGGGTAAAGGCAGTCGGTGCACAGGGCTGACAACCTTCATGTGTCGATGGTTATGATATCTGGAAGCCTCACCCTCCTGGAACCCTTAGGGCCTGTCCAGGGATTTCTTTACCTTTATCTTAACATGTGACATATTAAAGTGAACTCTGAATATCTGGGGAGAAATTTTTTACCTCGGAACCAAGTGAAATTTACAATGCAGGAAGTAATGGGAAATTAGCTTTTGTTTAGACATTTTTACCTTACCAGCAGTTTTCAAGGAATGAATTCAACTCACAAACTGAGGGATTATTCTATTTATACTTTATGCCTTATGTACTTAAAATACTGCAGTGACATATGGTTTGTGTTTAGCCAAGGACAGGCAGCTTTGGCTTTAATGTGTAGTGTAATTATCTGATCCCCCTCCCCCAATTTCCTAGACATGTCTTCCAGAAATGCAAGGGTCTGCTGTCTAAAACTATAAATAATTGGTATTCTCATAAATATAAAACACTTTTACTTGAGTTTTTGTAAGTTTAATAACTGCACTCAGTCCTCTGGGAAAATATACCAAAACTGAAATGGAAATCGGGTGCCGACCATCTCACAGTTCCTCAAAGCATAGCTCATAATATTATAAAGCATTAATGCAATGGAAGACATAATCTTTTGTGAAATTATGTTGAAGAAATGTCTTACTTACGTTCTGTCTCAGGCACACTTGATGTTATGGAGGAGCTGGTAGAGGTAAGAGTTGTAACTGATGGAGGCCGAACAGGAAACGATTCTCCTGAAAGCCATTTTTCATGCATTTAACTGACACAGTAAAGTTTATGTACCAATGACATATTAAACAACAGCATAATAGTATCTCACCTCTAATAGCTGCCGTATGTGCTACCCAAGCTCCTGGGTCAATCGGCCTTACAGGTTCAGTTCGAGGAATTGTGAAGTAACCTTTAGGATTAGGATCCCAGCATTTTGCAACAACTAGTTTGATAGGCCTGAAAAATTAATTTCATTGTACAAGTTACCAAACATCCGAACCACAGGTTCATACAAACTCAAAACATGAGAAGCGAAAGTTGTTGCATATATGTCCCACACCTCTGTTTAGAAGGCTCATATAATGCTTTGAATAACAGGGCAATATGACTAACACCTACTTGCTGAGGAAGAATTACATCGCTTTTGCAGTTGAGCTCACAATTATGCAAAGTGCACTAATGTCTGCTGTCAAAAAGTGGTATTACAGCCACCAGTTATGAAAAAAGCATTATGAGCCTGTTTCCATGAAACTTGCATTACTGAGTTCAAGCTTTACCGTATTGCAATTCTTGCATTTATACTAGTTATGGCATTTTATGACGACAAAAATTGTCCATAAAAAGTTTGCCATTTTCATAATGCACTAAACAGTCTAAAGTCCAACATCACATGGCCAGACAATGCAGTTTGTCAACTCAGTGTGTTGGTTCAATGTCCACTTAAACTGGCTGAACAACTTATGAAGTCTAAGTCTTGAGGCCAGTGTTTCTCAACTCACTAAGCTATTCTGAGTGGGTCACGAAACAATAACATGCATGATGAATTTCAAACATGAACATTTTTATTTTACATTTGTCTGTCTTTCTGACTCCTGAGGGTGAAAGAAAAATCCAGTGACCTAACTTGGGTCATGGCTCAAAAAAGGATGTGGAACACAGCCCCAGGACTTCAGTAAAATTGTGGATTCTTGGTCTTACACCACCATGTAGTCTGGTAGACATTTCAGGAGAACCTACTATCTCCATCACCAGCATGTGGTGCAAATTATTTAAGTTGTCACCACCAATCTTATAATGATCATACCTTTCACTCTAACCACACCTCCTTCCCCACACCTCAAAAAGTCAAACATTTCCTCACAGGAAGATAATGTACTGGCATATAGCTCTGAAATTATCAAGAGGCTTTCTGTAATTATATGACTTACCCTGGTTTTTGGACAACTTCCCTCAAGACTCTAACTGCTTCATCATTGGACATATTCTCAAAATTAATGTCGTTCACCTGTAGTATCATATCACCTGGTTCAATGCGTCCATCAAGAGCTACTGCTCCCCTACAAAGAAAAAAAATATTTGTTTATATATATATATATATCAAGCAGGCGTTTAACAGGGCAAGTCTGAGGAAAGAATAAAGATATATAATGAAAAACAGTATGAAGTCATCATCTGGATGTATGTAATGTTAAATAAGAATTACACATTTCACCCAGTTCAGTTATACCACCCTGGTTTAACATTGCTTGTACTGCTCATTGCTGGATGGATACTGCACTGTTCTTAAAATCTGAGTAACAAACTCTATCCTGGAGTACAGTGTAATGTACTTGTACATCCAAAACTGAGCTCTTATTTAGCAAATATCCAATATTTAAAAACCAGGCACTACCAAACAAAATCACACACACACACACACACTAGTAAGGCAAATCTGTATCATACATCACATGAGCAGTGGTGATATGAATTCTGTATTATTCATAAACTAACATCCCATTGTGTTGGAGAATAAAGGCATATTAATAACTGTCAAAAACACATCTTTATAAAAATAATACGTTAACCAGCTACACGTTTCGACCCTCTAGGGGTATTCTTCAGGCTGATATTTGAAACATACTAGGAAGTAAACAGATCATGTGTGGAAGGGAGATCTTGCTTCTTACAGGTTTTTGTTACAAGTCTGCTCTTTATATATAATTTGATTTCCAGATTAAAACTGAAGATTAATCATCACTTCAGATTTGAAGCAGCAGCATGATACCAACATTTCGTAAATGTAGTTTGATTATTCTTATTTATCTCGATCTACTGATGAGGAAGATAAAATAATTTTTTTATCTAATACAAGAGGAGTACATTTAATGTCCAATCAAGAAGGATACCTGGATAGAGCTGAGAAATACCACATATACCAGAACAGTGAAAAAGGCCTACAGATTAATGACAGAAGTACCATCGCTAAAAACAGAATATTTGACGTAATAGTGAAGCACAATCCGCAACAGACTGTGTACCACCAACCACATGCTGTTGCTAAGCAATACCTTCAATACGCCATGAACTGTAATAGGAACAAGACATACGATTTACAGTGACAAGAAAAACCTTAAGGTCGATAAACCCAGTAGGTAAGTAGTGAATAATACATATTAATATAATCATATAACCACACAAGCAATCACAACATTTATATTATAGTACGTACAGGAAACCACATACCTACCAGCAAAATTATACTACCAACAACTGCTAATTTTTAAAAAACTGAAAATTTTAATAACTTCTTTCACTAATTTCATTTCATTTTAAATTCAATCTTGTAACTTTAATCTTCAATTTTAATCTTGAAATTAAATTACATGTAAAGACCAGACTTGTAACAAAAACCTGTAAGAAACAAGATCTCCTTCCCCACATGATCTGTATACTTCCTGATATGTTTCAAATATCAGCCTGAAGATGACCCGTAGAGGGTCAAAACATGTAGTTGGTTAACTTATTGCTTTTACAAAGCTGTGTTTTTGATGGTTATTAATCTGCCTTTACATAAACTATTATGAGGTGAGTTACAAAACATTTTCTACTTCACTGATCAACATCACACCACAAAACTGGGTGTAATGAAAACCAACTCGTTTGCACCCAAATGCATAGTGCACACATCTTGGCCTGTTCAAGCAATGCTGCACAACACATTCACAAGTGTATTTTCAATGGAAAGGTATAACAATGAAATTTGCTTAAAGTGAGGAAAACTGCAAACTTTTCTATCATAAATGGTCAGAAACAGGATTTTCAACTTATGCACCTCAATTTATGTCAGATATATATATATATCATCATCATCATCATCATGTTCCTGAAGGGTTAGGCGTGTTTCCTGTTCCTTGATCCTCAAGATGAAGTTGGTCCCTCCATCTCTTCCTCGGTTGTCCTATGTTCCTTCGTCTTTTGGTTTATATTGTAGTGCTTGTTTTGGTAGTCTGTTTGTGTCCATCCTCTGTACATGTTGTAGCCACTTTTTCTGGTACTGTTTTATTTCCTTTACTATGTT
>Ga0123354_10001398_pt1 | contig 29178 bp, 19 predicted proteins | sample TergutLab28metaG_2_FD_97872 | JGI IMG/M metagenome (GOLD analysis project Ga0123354, IMG submission 97872) | Labiotermes labralis P4 segment gut microbial communities from Petit-Saut dam, French Guiana - Lab288 P4 | ecosystem: Host-associated > Arthropoda: Insects > Digestive system > Gut ... | reverse complement strand
TTGGATTTATTGGTAGAAAACCGGATTATTTTAGAATTAAAAGCAGTGGAAAGTTTGCATCCGGTACATGTTGCACAAATATTAACGTATTTGAAATTAACAGAGTGTCCAATCGGATTCCTGATAAATTCAATGTTTATTCATTAAAACAGGGCATAAAGCGATTTATCATTTAAAACTTCGCGTTACTCCGAGTTAAAATATAATATGGAAAAGAAAGGAAAAATACTAATTATCGACGACAACGAAGATGTGCTTTTTGCACTTAATGTCTTGCTTAGTCCTTATGTAGAAAAAGTTAAGGTAAGTACTTCTCCTGAAAAAATAGAGCGCTACATGGTTAGTTACCAACCGGACGTCATTCTGCTGGACATGAATTTCCGTTCTGACGTCATCAGCGGACAGGAGGGATTTTATTGGTTGAACAAAATATTGAAAGCCGACCCGCAAGCGATTGTTATTTTTATGACGGCGTATGCCGATACTGATAAGGCAGTGAAAGCCATAAAAGCCGGCGCCGCTGATTTTATTTCCAAACCTTGGGAAAAAGATAAATTATTGGCTACGCTTTTTTCGGCGTTGAAATTGAAGGAGTCGCAGCGGGAAGTGGAAAATCTAAAAAAACAGATGGAAGTTTTGAATACGACCGAAACGGCGTATGAAATCATCGGCGAATCGAATGCCATGCAGAGTGTTTTCGGTATGATTGAAAAACTTTCCGGAACGGACGCTAATATACTGATTCTGGGAGAAAACGGAACAGGGAAAGATTTGGTTGCAAGGGCAATCTATCATCATTCGCCGCGCGCCGGGAAAGTTTTTGTAAGCATCGATTTGGGAACTATACCCGATTCGTTGTTTGAAAGCGAGTTGTTCGGTTATGAAAAAGGAGCTTTTACCGATGCAAAAAAGGAAAAACCCGGACGAATGGAGGCTGCTTCCGGAGGCACTTTGTTTTTGGACGAAATTGCCAATCTATCGCTCCCCATGCAAGCGAAAATGCTGACAGCCATCGAAAAGCGAACGATTTCAAGATTGGGTTCCAATCAGTCTGTTCCGGTTGATGTACGCCTGATTAGCGCTACCAATTCGGATATTCACAGGGAAGTCGAAAACGGAAATTTCAGGCAGGATTTGCTGTATCGTATCAACACTATTGAGTTGCAAATTCCGCCGCTTCGTGAACGCGGGCAGGATATTTTATTGCTGGCTGAATATTTTCTTCAGAAGTTTAACAATAAATATAAAAAGCAAGTCAAAGGAATTACATCCGATGCGAAAACAAAATTGGAAAACTATAACTGGCCTGGAAATGTAAGAGAGTTGCAGAACGCTGTGGAAAGGGCGGTTATATTGTCGTCCGGAAATAAACTGACTGCCAACGATTTTATATTACAACCTGCGGAAACCCGAAGAAAGCATGAGCAAGAATCGCTGAATTTGGAACAGATGGAACAGGAAGCTATCGAAAAAGCGCTGAAACGCTGTCAGGGAAATATGAATAAAGCTGCCGAAATGCTTGGAATTACACGGTTCGCACTCTACAGAAAAATTAAAAAATGAAACGATATAATTTTGAATTGTTCAAGCGATTAATTCCTCTTATTATTTCGCTAATAATTACCGGTTTTTTAATCGCTATTCATTGGTATGATTTAGCAGTCATTATTTTTGGAATGGGTTGTTGGCTTATTTATGCCACTATCAACTTTTTGAAGCGCACCATAAAAGATGCCCAACGTCTCGTCAATGCTATCCAGTTTTCCGAATTTAATATTACATTCAGAAATTTTGCTAATAAAGGATTATTTCCTGAACTGATTCCACAAATGGAAAAAGCGCTTTCACGTTTTAATGAAAAACTTCAACAGAACGAAGTAGAAAATCAGTTTTACGATACGCTATTGAACCGAATTGATTCAGCAATTTTAGTTATTGGTAAAACCAAAGAAATAGACTGGATTAACAAAGCTGCGCTGAATGAATTTGGCAAGCCTCAACCCAGACGACTTGCCGATTTAAATGCTATTTCTTCCGAACTGAGTGAAACATTGGAAAAAATTGTCCCCGGAGAGGTAAGGATTATCAAAATAAAAAAAGGAGACTCTACTCGTCAATTGGCTGCGTCGGCTGTCTTTTTCAGTTCAAGAGGAAAAGAGCTGAAATTAGTCAGTTTGAAGAACATTCAATCCGTTCTTGAGGAAAGCGAAAGCGATGCATGGAAAAAGCTTATCCGTGTGCTGACGCATGAAATGATGAATTCCATTACTCCTATTATTTCGCTTGCGGAAACATTTTCGGAACAGGATTCAACCAAGGAGAAAGATTACGAATTGATGAGCCGGGCGATGCAAACCATTCACCGCCGCAGCAAAGGCTTGGTTGAATTTGTCGATAATTACCGGAAATTAACCCGCATCCCCGCTCCTGTTCCTGATACGTTCAGCGCCGCAGCAATGATGAACGATATAAACGATTTGTTGTTATCGGAGGGCATCCGGTTTTCCTGCGAAATTCATCCTAAGAATATGACGCTTTTCGCCGACCGGATACAAATAGAGCAAGTGTTGATTAATCTCATCAAAAATGCACAAGAAGCGTGTTCGCAAGCGCAAACTTCTGATATAAAAGTTTATATACACAAAAATGAATATCAAAAACCGGTTATCGTTGTTTCCGACAACGGTTGCGGAATACTTCCCGACGTTATAGACAAAATTTTTGTACCTTTTTTCACAACCAAAACCGGTGGTTCAGGCATCGGACTAAGCCTTTGCCGGCAAATCATGGTTTCACATGGAGGAAGCATTACGGTCGAATCAGAGCCGAATAAAGGAACGAGTTTTAATTTATGCTTTTGAAATACAGTATTCTACATTAATTCTTCTTTTGTACAATCCCATTCATAAGGTTTCGTTTTGGAAATAAATTCTAAATTATCATATTTCCCCATTACCACTGTGTTGGGCGGCACATCCTGACGAATAACACAACCCGCGCCAATCACCACATTATCGCCAATGGTTACGCCGGCAGTTATCACACAATTTGCTCCTATCCACACATGATTCCCTATTATAATACCTTGTTTAAAACCCTTTTTGCGGTAATCATATTTATAATGATTTGTGCTTACAATCGCAGTGTTGGGACCAATTTCCACATCATTCCCAAATTTCACCCCACCGCCGGCATTGATATAAATGCCTCGATTATCGCCAGGATCACAACAAATCCCTTTTTCTATTTTTTCCCAATCACGGATTACCGTAGTAAAATGCACCGGCCATGGAATCCTGCGATTGAAACCAACTATCTTTTGTAAGATAAAAAATTCTTTAAAAACACGAATATATGATGTATAGCCCACTTGTCGTTTGTATTGCGGATATGCCCACCGAATAATAGGTTTCAAAATAGAATTTATGATTTTTTTCATTTTGTATTTTCTTTATTTTCCCATTTTATCATAAAAAAAACAGATTCCGAACGCCTTTGATAGAAAAAGGCTGTCCAAAATTCTTTGAACAGCCTTTAATTTCTAAAACCGATCTATACTTTTGTTGTTTTATTTATTGTTCTGATCGTGGTTTTTGTTTTTGTCCCAATTTTGGCGATTGCCTTGATTGCCTTGTCCTTGTTTATTTCCACCTTTTTTCATATTCTTATTGTGTTGACCCTGCCATTTTTGATATTGCTCAGGAGTAAGAATAGATTTTACTTGAGAATCATAAGCATCCCTTTTGGATTTCATATTCTGTTGGTTGTTACCTTTAGAAGAACGAGCTTGTTCTTGATCTTTGTTGTATTGCGTCTGAACAGCTTGTAACTTTCTTACTTGGTCATCCGACAAATTAAGATCTTTTTTCATCATGTCCACTTGTTTTGTAGCTCTTTCTTCAGCGGTTGCTTTCGTTGATTTTTGATTTTTCTGATCTCTTTGTTCTTTTTGCAAATTAGCTTTGCGATCTTGTTGGTTACGATCTTGTTGCTGTGCAAACGTCATTCCGGCACAAAAAACTGACATTAATAATGTCAACGATAAAATTTTTACTGTTTTCATTTTACTGAAATTTTAATTGGTTTGTTTTTTTTATTTATACTATTTTTTTGTATTCTGCTTTAATAGCAAACACGATTATAAGACTTCATTAAAATGAATAGGTTTAACAGAAATAGTGTTAAATAATGTTTTTTTTAAGTGTTCCTATTGGAAAAGCGCTTTTCCACATCCTCTATCTCTTCTTTCATCGCCCATAATTCGGATCGAACGAATTTTAAACGCTGCACAATATCTTCGGTTTGAACTACGGCGCCTTTATTAATTTTCAATTTTTGCTTAGCGCCCTTTAGGGTTAATCCTTTTTCTTTTACTAAATGATATATTAAACGGATAGCTTCAATATCTTCTTCTCGGTATTGCCGGGTGCCTTTCTCCGATTTATTCGGGCAAATGAAATCAAATTCCTTTTCCCAATAACGAAGCAGAGATGCGTTGACATTAAACATTTTCGCAACCTCCTGAATGGAATAGAGAATTTTTTCCTGCTTGAAAGGCTTCATAAAAATAGAATTATGATTATCTATTTTCAGAAATAAATAATACTTCGTCGTAATCTTTTGGACTTAAATCCATAAAGAAATATTTTGCGGGATTGTCGTATTTCCCTTTCACTAAGACTTCATAATGAACATGGTTTCCGGTAGCGACCCCTGTCATTCCTACCGCAGCGATTGTTTGCCCGCGAACTATTTTTTGCCCCGGTTTGACATAAATTTCTTTGCAATGACCATAAAGCGATTCAAAACCGAATCCATGATTAATCACTACACAATTTCCATATCCTTCTTTCCATGCGGCAAATTCGACAACTCCATTTCCGGTTGCATGGATCGGAGTGCCTGCATCAGCGCTGATATCTATTCCTGTATGCATTCGCCAATCGCCGTAAAGCGGATGAATCCGCATACCAAATCCGGACTGATATTGTTTTTTATCTTTTACTTCAATAGGAACAATCGCGGGGATGCTTTTCATGCGTTGGTCTTTAATTTTAATCAAACCCATCAATTCATCATACGAATTGGATTGAACATAAATCTCTTTAGTCATTATATCCAAATTGCGGGTAGTGGCGATAACCAAATCGGAATTAGGCATATTCATTAAAGATTCATATCGGTTTGTTCCTCCGAAACCTTGACGACGAATGGATTCCGGAATAGGATCGGCATTGAAAATCGCCCGGTAAAGTAAATCGTCTCTTTGCTGAAGGTCAGACATAATCTTCTCATTTTCAGAAATACGCCTATTTAATACTTCATATTGGGTAAGTAAAAGTTTATTATCCTTTTTTAATTGTCTTTCGCGTGGAGAATCAAAAGCGTAGGTAGCAATTCCAAATAGAATAACGCCTATTCCAACGCCAATAATCAATTGTCTAAAAACTATCCAAATCCTTTGATTTATAGAAATATAAACTCGTTCGTAAGATAGTGTTTTAGGATTATACTGGAAAAATATTTTACTCATTGGCGCAAAATGTTAATGATAATTGCCACAAAAATAAGTTATTTGTCGTACTTTTGCAAATTATTTTGAAAAAAATATTTGTAAATTAGGTATATAAAAACAATGACAGCTAAAGAAATTCGCCAATCATTCAAAAATTTTTTTGAAGAAAAGAATCATAAAATCGTACCTTCCGCTCCAATGGTCATAAAAGGCGACCCAACGCTAATGTTCACTAACGCAGGAATGAATCAGTTCAAGGACGTCATTTTGGGAAATGTTCCTATCCAATATTCACGGATAGCCGATTCGCAAAAATGCTTAAGAGTAAGCGGAAAACATAATGATTTGGAAGAAGTCGGTCACGACACCTACCATCATACCATGTTTGAGATGTTGGGGAACTGGTCGTTCGGCGATTATTTCAAGAAAGAAGCGATTGAATATGCTTGGGAATATCTGACCGGCGTATTAAAATTAGATAAAGACCGGTTGTATGTAACCATTTTTGAAGGAAGTCCTTCGGAAAATTTAAGTCGCGATGATGAAGCCGCCTCGTATTGGGGAAAATATTTACCTACTATGAGAATATTGAATGGAAGTAAAAAGGATAATTTTTGGGAAATGGGCGATACCGGACCTTGCGGACCCTGCTCTGAAATTCATATTGATATTCGCCCCGACGAAGAACGGGCGAAAACGGACGGGTTGACTTTGGTTAATCAAAGTCATCCACAGGTGATCGAAATTTGGAACCTCGTTTTCATGCAATTCAACCGGAAAGCCGACGGCTCGCTCGAAAATTTACCGAAGAAGGTCATCGATACCGGAATGGGATTCGAACGGTTGTGTATGGCTGTCCAAGGAAAAACTTCCAATTACGACACGGATGTTTTCCAGCCGATTATTTCGGAAATCGGGAAAATGACGGGTAATGAATATGGTAAAGATCCGAAAAAAGACATTGCCATGCGGGTGATTGCCGACCATATCCGTACCATTGCCTTTTCAATTACCGACGGACAACTGCCTTCCAACGCTAAAGCGGGTTATGTGATTCGGCGAATCTTACGCCGTGCAGTTCGTTACGGATACACTTTTCTGGGACGTAAACAAGCATTTATGTACAAACTATTGCCGGTATTAATTGATACTATGGGCGAAGCTTATCCGGAACTGATTGCCCAGCAATCGTTAATCGAGAAAGTTATGAAAGAGGAAGAAGAATCCTTTTTACACACATTAGAGAATGGCATTAAATTATTGGATAAAACCATTATAGAAGCAAAATCGCATCATCAACCGCAAATTGCAGGAGTTGACGCTTTTATTTTATATGATACCTATGGTTTTCCGCTGGATTTGACCGAATTGATTTTACGTGAAAACCAGTTGGAACTTGATAAAAAAGGATTTGAAGTCGAAATGCAAAAGCAAAAAGAGCGCGCCCGTCATGCCGCTGTGGTAGAAACCGGCGATTGGGTCAGCGTTCGTGAAACTGCTGAATCTTCCAAAGTTGAACCCGTTCAATTTGTCGGTTATGATGAAATTTCGGCTAATGCAAAATTACTTCGTTATAGGAAAGTGAAGCAAAAAAATACGGAATTTTATCAACTCGTTTTCGAACGTACGCCTTTCTATGCCGAAATGGGCGGACAGGTCGGCGACAGCGGCGCTTTCACCGATTCGGAAGGGACGCGGACAACGATTTTCGATACGCAACGGGAAAATAATCTGATTGTTCATTTGACTCGCCAGCTCCCAGCCGACCCGAACGATGAATTTTTCCTCGAAGTGGATATTGCCAAGCGGCGGGCAACGGAATGTAATCACACGGCGACTCACTTGCTGCACGAAGCGCTGCGGGAAGTGCTGGGAACGCATGTAGAACAAAAAGGTTCTTATGTTTCTCCCGAAATACTCCGCTTCGACTTTTCCCATTTTCAAAAACTAACGGATGAGGAAATCAGGGAAGTAGAAAAACACGTAACGGCAAAAATCCGTGAAGATATTGTGCTTGACGAATCCCGTCACACGCCTATCGTTGAAGCAAAAAAAATGGGCGCCATGGCGCTTTTTGGAGAAAAGTACGGCGACGATGTCAGGGTTGTGAAATTCGGTTCATCCGTTGAACTTTGCGGAGGAACGCATATTGCTTCAACCGGACATATCGGGACTTTCCACATTCTCGGCGAAAGTTCGATTGCCGCCGGCGTGCGCCGTATTGAAGCAGTATCGGCTGAAACGTGCGAGAATTTTTTCTATGCGCAGCAGGACTTAATACACGATGTTCGCGCGCTATTTAACAATATGCCCGACTTGAGGCAGGCAATCCGGAAGTTTTTTGAAGAAAATCAGGAATTGAAGAAGCAAGCGGAAGAATTTAACAGAGAAAAAATTCAACAAATAAAAAAGCAAATTATTGGCGAAACAAACAGTCAATGGAATCAACTTGTTCATACTCAAAGGAAATTGTTCGTCTGAGATTGTGAAGGACATCGCCTTCCAGTTACGAGGTGAATATATCGAAAGAATGGTTTTCGCCGCAGCTACCCTGTCAGAGGGAAAACCGGCGCTAATGTTGATACTCAGCGACGATTTGGTTAATAAAGGAATAAACGCTGCTCTGATTGTGAGGGAAGCTGCCAAACAAATTCAAGGCGGCGGCGGCGGACAAGCCTACTTTGCAACTGCCGGCGGTAAAAATACCAATGGATTATCAAGCGCCTTAGACGCAATGATTGAAAAAATAACCGGAATGTGGGAAGTATCTAAGGACAGTTGCAGTTAAAAGACCATAAAATCATACATGTCCAACCTATGCAATTATACACTACTATCAAGAATTTACAAAAAGTGCTATCGGAGAAAAGAAGCGCGGGTAACAGCATCGGATTTGTTCCGACCATGGGAGCTTTACATCAAGGTCATCTTGAGTTGGTCAAGCGCTCGGTTCTCGAGAATGATGCTACAGTGGTTAGTATTTTTGTTAATCCTACTCAATTTAACAATGCCAATGATTTATTGAAATATCCGCGAACGTTGGAAGTCGATTGCGATTTGTTGCAAACAGTGGCTTGCACCTGCGTTTTTGCTCCGGAAGTAAAAGAAATCTATCCGGAACCCGATACTCGTTCGTTCATTTTTGGCGATTTGGTTACCGGAATGGAAGGACGCTTCCGTCCCGGACATTTTAATGGAGTAGCTCAAGTGGTTAGTCGTCTTTTTGATATTGTAAAACCGGATAAAGCTTATTTTGGAGAAAAAGATTTTCAGCAATTAGCAGTTGTCCGTGAATTAGTTCGTCAATTGGATTTGAATATACAGATTATTGCATGTCCGATTGTTCGTGAAAAAGACGGTTTGGCAATGAGCAGCCGGAATCGCCGATTGAATGAAAATCAACGGAAGCAAGCGGCTATTATCGCTAAAACACTTTTTGAAAGTACGGAAAAAAAGAACAATTTTTCTGTTCCGGAATTAAAACAATGGGTGATTAATCAAATAAATGCTGCTTCGGAATTGCAAGTCGAATATTTTGAAATCGTGGATGGAATAACCTTACATCCCATTGAAAAATGGAAAGATACAAACAACTCCGTCGGATGTATTGCCGTTTTTGCGGGAGAAGTTCGATTAATCGATAATGTAACTTATCCGGAAGTTAGCGGTAATAAGTAATTTACCGCTAATTCATTAATCATTATCTATTGATTTCCCGTTCCTTTATCTTCGTCCGGTGCGGGAGTTTCAGGTTGAGTTGTTGCGTCTTGACTTTGATTTATTCCTTTTTCCCTCTCAGCTCTCTTTTCGCAAATCTTACACAATTCGGTAATATTTTTCAATTCCCGAGCTTTTGCCACCGTTCCTTCAAAAATCTCATCGGTACGTTTCGTATTGATACTCGGACAATCTTGATAGAGGTGATATTTTGTTCCTGACTTTGTCCAATAAACATGGTTTCCCCCCGTCAGTTCTTCAACTTTGGAAGTTTGCGCCGAATATTGTTCCACAGATGGAGGATTAAAATCAGCGCTCGAAATACCTGCAATAATCAAAGCAATAGCTACAATACCGCCTAAAATTCCTTTTTGTTTACCATCTAAATCCTTGTTGGTAAAAATAAGAATTACCAAAGGTAAAAAAGCAATAACGGAAATGATAACCCCTAATTGATTTTGTAAGAAAAATTTAACGCTATCTTTATTTGATGCGGGATCTAAGCGATTGGCTTTTTTCCAGAGTTGCGAGCCGGCGATGACCAATATCAAATCCACCACGACAAACACAATCAACCAAACCCAAGTGCTTGTTACGATAGGTTTTGCGCTTTTCAACAATACGAGTATCGCTCCAACTTCGGCGGCAATTGCCAATATCCATAAAAGAACAGCAAACATGCGCAGTTGAGTAGCTTGTCCTTTTGCTTCCGCCGTAGGAACGAATGTTGTTCTTTGAGGGATTTCATCATCCCCGCCTACATTTGTAATTTTTTTTGTATCCATAAATTATTGGTTTTTTTTATCAAGTTTATATTAAGCAAATTACTATTTAATTATCAAATGATTCAAGATTTTAAAATTCACTGTAAAAGTAGTTATATTTTTTGAAAAAATATAACTAAGACTTAAAATTTTAATATTTATTCATAACATACTGATTTACTGTCATTTTCAAAATTCATCCGACTTGCCGGAACATTTGTTGGAAAAAATATTGACAAATCCAGAAGTCGAATAGTTATTGAATCGGGTTATCGAAGACAGACTAAAAGAAGGAAGTTAATGAAATGAAGGTGTCAAATATTTACATTCCAATATCCTACTTAACAATTAATTTGGTCCTGTGTACATTCTCCGATTGGTCAACTATTTCTACTATAAAAATTCCAGATAAACCTGATAATATAATTTGATTACAATTGAAAGCCTCATTTATTATTTGCCCTGAAAGAGAATAAATAGTTACCTTTTTTACCAATTCTGAAAAATAGATAATCGTATGCGCCGGATTGGGATGTATGAAAAAAGAATCCGGATTTAAGGGAACTTTAATTCTTGTTTCGACATCCATAGTGCCAATTGTATAGGCAGCGATTCCTTCAGAAGAACATAGAAAAAACAACTTTAACCCGTCTGGATAAACAGCTACTGTGGCACCGTCCGTACCATTTACGTTTGCCGTAGTTCCAAAATTATATGGAGTACGACAGGCAGAAACAGCGTTTGTTACATCATTTGAAACATCCAACAGATTACCAAAAGCCATTGAGTTTCCATCATCGTAGTCAACGGTCAATAAATAGTTTTTCCCTTGAAATGTAAATGGGATCGCTGTATTTCCGCTTACATCACTTTTAAAAGCAGTACCAATTGTTGCAACATATTTATTATCTACAAAAAGTAATGGATGGGATGATGCTCCTTTAATCCATACAGAATCTGTTCCAGCCATTCTTACGCTTGGATAATTGCCGAATGAAGTTAAATAGGGAGTTATTCCATCTGCTTGATAGAGATTTACTACTGTTGGTTCTGTATCAACTACTGCCCCATTTTGAACATTCCAAGTAAAATATTTACCATTAATTCCATTGGATGCTGCCAATATTTTACCGTCTATACTTGAACCGGTAAACGAAAATTTGTCACCAAACCGTGCCGATGAGGTCTCAGATGCAATTGTCCCCGAAAATGATAAAACAGTAACCGGATCAGCGTCTAAATTTGTTAGATCATACATATACACTTTGAACGGGGATGTACCTACGTTAGTAGAAAGATTTCCTACCAATAACTTACCATCCGTAGTAATATCAATACTGTTAATATCAAATGGATTACCTTGACCAGAAATACCATTCATACTCAACATCTTCACAAATTGCCCTGTATTTGCATCAATCACTCTTACTCCCGTACCCAAAGCTCCACTACGTACCGGAACATATATATAATTTCCATCTGTCGCAAGATCTCGTCCGTTCGTATTGGCAAATGTCCAATCGGGATTCGGCAAGATGCCTGAGGTTTCCGTAAAATTCCATACTTCATTCATCGTAATATAAGGCCAAGATGCACCCTCCCCTCCATCGATATCAATATGTTCCCCGCCAATTGCATCTTCTTCCAGAGATGCAGATATGTTAAAATAGATGGGGTCTGGACAACGCATATCCGTAAAACGCTCTGAGTACATTGGAGCTTGCACGGTATCACCATCATAATAACGGTATAAATAGCATGATAACCATTGAGAGCCTAAAACTTGCGTATGTGTGGGCTGCACCATACTCCCTTCGTTATCTACCTGATCGATAGCATTTACGCGTTTAAACTGCATGGTAGAAGTCGTCGAATATCCATCCGCCGGATAGTCCACTTCATAGCTTTTTCCTGACCCAGCAGCAGTAAAATGGATAAATCCATCATTTATCACTTCTACCGACAATGTGATCGTATCACCCGGATACCAATAATACCCTGCATCTGCCGGCGCATTGGAATAGTCCGCTGCAGTGTTTTGATAAGCGGTTCTTCGCATGAAAGGTCGAAATGCTCGACGATCAGCAGAAACTGCACCAGTTGAATCTTTAATTACTTCCCATGTCATTCCTATATCAGTTTCTTGTCCGTTAGCCGTTCCTCCAATGTAAACAGACGGATTATCAAGATATTGAGCTGTATTAGCAGGGTTGACTCGCGTAGGATCAAATTTTATAGTCGGAAGAATTACAATTCCTGTAATTCCAAGCCAATAATCCTGAGAACTAAGCGCTTTCCTATAATAAGAACCTGCAAAACAAGGAGAGGATGAAGCTGGAGGAATTTCTCCTGGAAAATTAGTTGATATAGGATTGGATTGAGCATGTAAAATACTTGTTCCTAAACAATAAAGTAAAAATAGAAATACTCGTTTCATAATGCTATCAGTTTATACAATTTTCCATTCATATTTTCAAGTCCGCCAAAACCATTTTATTTTGGTGAAAAACATCGTCATCAGAGTAACTAATCCAGTAAGGATTATTCCCTGTAATAATCCTTCCCATGAATTTCCTTGCGATAATCTATTCACATATTGCCAAAGACCTATAATATGTAATATTGGTTGCACAACAACGGATGATCCCACATAAGCAATCATAGGATTTTGTCCCGACATGGTCAAAAATGCTGTGGACTTTTTACATTTAAAATAATCGCATATAATAGAAAAAAAGATAAGCGCCATACAAGCCAAACCCGACGTTACAAAATAGTAGCTAAATGTAGATGTGTCTTTTCTTATACCTCCTTCGAAAGCTTCAAAGAAAAGTCCAAGCATTAATAAATAACTACCGGAAAAGAACAGCTTTTTCCAAAGTTTTGAAAAATCGGATGATGTTTTGTATAATATTCCAATTCCAATACTTAACAGAATAATGGTTCCCAAAAGGTTAAATATAAGATGACGTGTAAATAGCCCATAAAGATTCAATACGATTATTACAAAGGTAAGAAAACTCAATAAAATAGCTAATCCATTTTTATTTTCAGGTAATTGAACGGATTGCGTTTTTTTATCATTAATCCATTCCATCAAATACTCTCCTGCAATAGAGCCTGGAATAACAATGAACAGATATTTCAGATAATAAAATTTATACAACCAAGGGAAAGGCGTAAAATCGAAAAGTGCTTTTTGCCAGCTTCCGGAAAAATCGGCGGACATACAAAGGAGTATAGTCATGACAAACGGCAAGACAGCCACTCGTGCTATCTTACTCTTGTAAGTAAAGATGTATGCTAACGATCCGAAAATAGCCATATTTGCCAATACCAAAATAATGATATTACTGTAGTCAAGACTGAATGTTCTATCATGCGCATATCGAATGGTTAACAACATTATAAAGGCAAAGATATAAGCTCCAAGCTTTATTGCAACCCTAAGCCATTGATTCATCTTCCATGGTAAACGCATGAACATCGGAAAAAGGAGGACAAACCCTCCAAGTGTTGTAAACCATGCTCTATAATCTTGAGGATCTGATAATGAGAAAGGATAGATGTGTTGCAGGAAAATCGCAAAAAATGCTAATTGCAGACCTCTCAATATACAATCTAACGAAACTCTTCCTTTAGAAATACCTTCTCCCAATTTTTTACCAATAGAGAATGGAAACGCCGCCCCCATAGCAAAAAGGAAAAACGGAAACACCAGATCGACCCATGTTATTCCAAAAATAGTTGGAGTAAAAATATGATCGGGAGGCGGCACTTGTGCATGATACATCCATTTTGGCAATGTATCCGCTATGGTTCCCGAAAGAACCATAGTCAAGATAGCGTATCCGCGTAATGCATCAAGAGCCGACGCCCGATTTTTAGACACAACAGTATCCATAATATACTTTTAAGGATTCAAACAGAACACTTTGAAACCTACGCTGGTTTGCATATACAGAACATAAAGTTTTCCGTTAATAACTTTAATATCTGTCGCCATCGTTGCATTACCGATAGATGCATTGATATCGCTCCATAGAATATTCATAATAGGCGATTTAAATGCATTTTGACTTCCATCCGTTATGTCAAATAAGCATAATTGAACGCCAACGCCATTGTTTACAAGATAGGTGTATGCCATATAAATACGTCCGTTAAACGTAGTTACCGCACATTCGGTGAGATTGGAATTGCTTATTTCAAACGCGCTTGCCAAAGAAGTTCCGGAACCGGGATTTGACGCATAAGTTAATCCATTGAAAGTGCTACCGGCACCTGTAACAATATATTTAGCCGTAGAAGGATCCGAAGAAGTCGGAGTAACAGTCCAATAATTACTGAAAGAATAAGGACTGCTGTATTTTGCAGGCGTTTGGTTTAATACGCCTCCTGTTACCGTCCAAACATATACTTCATTTGTATTTGCAGCCGTCAAAGTTATAATAGCATTTCCTGAAAGTTCACCCTGTATTTTAATTCCACCGTTTCTGAAAGAGCTTGTTGATGATCCGAGAGAGGCTCCGGTAAATTGGATATAAGGAGTCATTGTCCCTGTAACATTATCGCACTTGAACACGGTTTCCGTTGCTGCCGATAAACCCAGATCAGAGAATAACATAACTCCATCATCATCGGATGCAACTTTATGTAAACCCCAAAGAGGAGCAGGAGAAGTTGGTATTGCAATAGAGGTTTGCTGCGCACCTGTGAAATCGTAAACATAACCACAGCCTACACTACTATTTTGAGCGGAAAGTACCACATTCATGCCGGATAAAGCTGCGCCGCGAACGCTTGTATTGTTTGTTCCCGGAATAGCGGATTGAGAAACTGTACATAAAGCAGGAAGTGAAACTTGAGGCGTTCCTATGGTAAATGTTACCGTAATTCCAACAGAGTTGGTTATCTTAACTGTCGGATTACCTGTCAACAGATTTAACCCCTGTCCGGTAAACGATGGATCAATTGTGTTTCCAAATCCCACTGCTAATGTAACGTTTGCAGAAGTAAAATCCGTAAGTCCATGTACGTATGGCGTTACAATGTCATTAACTGAATCTGTAACTATGACCGAATCAGTTGGCAAACCATTGATTGTCATACTTTCAATCGATGCCGGACCTACCGGTTTTGTTGTAACAACAAATTGATAGGGATATACTGTGATGCCATCAATTCCCAACACGTGAATTACCATGGGATCTACATCCGTATTCGAGTAATTCATTGATTGCCCATTCGTAAAGTCCTGAAGCGTACCATTGACAAAATCTAAAGAAACCTTTAGCGCAGATAAATCTGTTCCCTCGGGAACTTGTACCGCCAAACTTGTTGCACTGACGAAAATTTTCGAAGGGTCAATCACCAATCCTTCAATGGTTAATGATAAAAGTTTAGGGGGAGATTGAATTTGTACTGTCCAATTATTTACAGATCCGTCTTGTCCATTCAATGTTACTGTTAAAGGTTTCGTAACATCCATTTGCGTGTTATTCGCAAAATTTTGAACGGTGCAATTGGTTGCCAATATTCCTACTTTCATATTCGTTAAATCCGTTCCTGCCGGCAACACTACGGTAGCTATATTATTAGTATCGGTAGGAAGATATAGCACACCATTAATTACTACCCCAACAATTTTAGGGGCTTGAAACAAACGTTCATCTGTTTTGGATGAACATTCGCAAAGTAAAATCGAAAAGATGATACCCAATGCAATATAAAAACCTTTTGTTGCTTTCATATCTATTATTTTTTAGTTATTTTATTTGTTGTTTTCAATGAATTTGTCATTTGAATAGTAAATTCATTCCAATCTTTAATATAACAGAGATCAAAAATCATTAATCCTGCAGATTCACTTAGGGAAGCCCTGAATACATTGGACATTTCATCGCCGTTTAAATCAGGCAGGCTCATTGAACCAATGAGAGGCGCCTGTCCATCGGTTAGGATATTTCCCAAGGTAATGTATTTTTTTACTTCTTTTTCTGTTTTATAATACGTTCCAATCATTAAAAAATCCAAATTTCCCAAATATCCGGTTTTGTTATATTTTTCCGAATATATTTCACTTTCAGGAAAATCCAAATTGCTGTTATACTTAAAATTGGAACTTGCCCAATTGACCCCGTTTTGATAATAAGTTTCATACCATGAACCAACGTATGAACCCATTTTCAAATCTTTATTTTTTATGGATTTATAATTATTTACTAACTCTCTTAATTTATCTGTGAATGATTTGATTACTTGCGATCGAAAGGTGATCCATTCGACAAAATATTTGCCTTTTACCATATCTCCCTGTTCATTAATACGGAATGCATCATTTGGAAAGTTTTCCAATTGTTTTCCCTCTGTACGCAAGTAATCAGCAAAAGCATTACGGGAAACGTGGCTGAAATCGGCATACAAATTGTCATAACGGCAACGATCCATGATGATTCCATCCACATCATAATTTTTTAAAACCTCTTCTACTCTTGATAATTGAAAATCTTGTACTTCCTTATTAGCCGGATTTACAAATGCAAGCACCAAGCGTTTTCCTTTCAAAGCTTCCCGTCCAACTGTGCTTTCAGACAAACGAAGCAATTGACCTTTATCTTCAGGACGCTGCACGATTTCTTCCCAATCTTTATGCTCTTTTAGAACCGCATAATCGTCGGTAGTAATCACACCTTCTGCAAAGAAATTGAAACTTGCATACAATTTTAATCCAACTTTATGAGCTTCCTCAATGAATGTTTGCAATAAATCAATTCCTGTATCAGGTATTTTGCGATCTTGATTATTCATTTCAGTCATGTATGGCGTATGCGAAAGATCATTTTTTCGATAGGCAACAAATCCTTCCGAACACTTAACGTCGAGTGTAATACTGGTAAAGCCTGCTTTTTTTGCATTTTGCATCATGGAAGCAATTGCAGGTTCGTTATTCAATGTTTTTACGTTTGGAAACATAGATACCCAAAGATTAATATTCGGTTGATTTGCATCCGCATCTTTCTTATATACAATCACTGATTGCTTATCAATCTCCTGAGAACCATCCATTAATTTTACATCGAAATAATTTACTCCCCGTACAAGAGGAATCTTTCCGATGAAAGCTCCCTTATTACTGATTTTTAGCGTTATATCCTTTCCGCCGCCGGAAACAATTACTTGATTGGATTCCTTTGCCGAAAAAGAAAGAATGCGTCCTGAAATCGGTTGTTGTTCGGTTAATGAAGTAAAAATGGGCTCATTATCTAAAATTAGTGAGGGCTTTTGATAAGCACTCGCCAATTGTTCAACTTTTGACACAGAAGCTATTTCTCCATTAATCCGCAATTTAACAATATCCCCTTCATGAAAATCCGTTGCTAAAAATTTCTTTAAGCCTTGAGTTGCATAATCATCATCCGAAGCTATCAATACAAAACCTCCGACAGGTATGGGTAAAGAAACCGATTCCGAAAATTCCGGCTTTTGTTTGTTAATAGAACGATTAATAACCTTAACAACTTTCATTTTTGCATCAACTTCTACGGCTACCAGATTCGTTCTTGAATCATTTACCTCTTTTCCAAAAGCAGATGTAAAAAGCAGGATAGCATTATCGCGTTTTGCCCATTGCGCATCATTTACCGCATCAATAGGCTCTTCCTCGCCGCGTACCGTTAATGTAGGATCAGGACTCGCTGCTTCTATGGTTATCGTTTTATTTTGAGCAAAAGCCGGCAATGTAACAATCAATAAAAATAATATTTGAAAATATCGTTTCATAAATAAATTTAAACAATTTTGAATTAATACCCCGGTTTTTGCGTTAACCATGGCGCTTTTGTTAATTCCGTATTTGGTATGGGCCATACATAATATTTATCGTCCCACGATTGTGGACGGGATATATCACGCACACGCAATTTTGATGCGTAAGCGGCGTACGACGGCACATCATTTAAATCCTGAGGACTCTCTGCAGCGCCGAATGAAGGCACCATATCGGGTGTTGCTTGCGAATAACCATCCGGATAAGTATTTGTAGCCGGATTCACTCCTACGGCTAATGGGTATCCATACGTTGGCTCTGCATTTTGCATAGCGCCTAAACGCCAACGGCGCATGTCAAAGAAGTAAAGCGATTCTTTTGCAAGCTCTACTTTGCGTTCTCGGCGGACGATTTGTCGCATTTTCACTTGATTGCCGGCGCGCGACGGATCAACGCTCAAAATCGAAGGCATTCCAACACGCGCCCGTACTTGATCGATAGCGTCATAAACTGTAGGGTCCAACTGATTCAGTTCTATTTGCGCTTCAGCATAAGTTAACAAAATCTCTGCGTAACGCATTAATATGATATTATAGGAAGGAGTGAATACATCTTCATCATCAAAGAAATTATATTTTTTCCATAAATAACCTACTCCGCTTTGTACATAACCGTATTGTGCTACCGAACCCGTATAGTCCTGATTTGTCAACATGGTTATATTTCCTGCGTCATCAAAGGATTCTACTTGAGGTTTATAGACTTCCATTAAAAATTTGATTTTATTGCCTCCACTATTCCCTATGATTGTATCATGTTGAGTATAAATAGTATATTTTAAACGAGGATCTCTGTTTTTAAAAGGGTCTGCCGGATTATATCCGGATGACGGATCATCGATGCGTTTTCCATTAGAACATTCGTAAATATCTACTAATTGTTGCGTCGGAAAACGTCCGCTTTGACCGAACATACGGCTTGCTTCTCCAGCCGTCAAATAATGCGTTTTCTTAACTCCCTGATCGGAATATATTATTTGAAAAATATTTTCACTTTGTGCGGCGGTTGTCAATTGTCCAACGCGAGTAAACAAATCATTATAAGAGGGGCATAAAGAGCGTCCGCTATAATCCATCACATTCTTCGCAGCTTGTGCGGCTATTGTGAAATAATTGGTAGCTGCCGTTTGGTCTTTTTGATCGCCGTCTTTTCCAAAACCAAATGTACACCAACTGCCGGCATACAAAGCAATGCGAGCTTTTAATCCTAAAGCAAAAGATTTATCTGCACGACCCCAATCTTCTGCTGCAGTGTAGGTCCATGGCAGATATTGAGATGCATCATCTAATTCTACCAATAAAGAATCGACTACTTGCCGCCAAGGGGTCATCGTTACGCCCTTCGTTTGATCGGTAGTAACCGACGAAGTAAAGAATGGAATATCACCATACAAGGAAACAAGCTCCCAATAGTAATAGGCGCGAAGAGTCAACGCTTCCGAATAGTATTGTTTGGCTGTAAGACTTAACCCATCAATGTAGGGTTTAGCTCCATCCAATACGGTATTACAACGGGCTACTGATTGATACAGCGTTGCCCACGTCCATTCTACGGTAAAATTGGTTCTTAAGTCAACATTTCCAACGCCAATCGAACTGTTATCAGCCCGTTCTATTCCTATAGGAGTGTAACTATCCCATAAAGTCATTGTTGGAATATTGCTGGAACTTTCCTGATTTTGATAAAGCATTTGGTAACAGCCATTAACACCAGCGGAAATGGCGTTTTCATTATTATAAAAATTGGATGCTAAATATTGGCTTAAAGGTTGCCTGTCTAAATAATTGCTACAACCAGCAAGAGATCCTAAAGTTACAGCTAATATCAATATTCCTGTATATTTAATCAGATTTTTCATATCTTTAAACATTTAAAAATTAAAAACTTAAATCTACCCCAACGGTGTATGTTTGCATAATTGGATAAAATTCGCCGCCAACGCCTCCAGAAACACCATAAGTTACTTCCGGATCATATCCTTTATAAAAATGGCTTAACGTCAATAAGTTTTGTCCGCTAACGTAAAAACGGGCGCTTGATAATAAACTTTTTTTCATTATTTTTGCAGGTATTGTATATCCAATAACCACATTCTTTAGACGACCATACGAAGCATCTTTCACCCATTTATCCGATAAAACAAAATTATCAGCGGAATTTGCTTCCGGTAATAAAATTGGATAAGCTGCATTCGGATTATCGGGAGTCCATGAATCCAATTGATGAGTAAATAAATTTGATCCATTGGCAAAAGGCTTCAACCCCACTCCACTCATGTATGCTTTGCGTTGTCCAACTCCCTGAACGAACACAGAAACGTCGATTCCTCTCCAGGATCCTTCCAATCTTAATCCATATTCAAAATGAGGATAACTATCCCCTAAGAATATTTTATCGCTGTTATCTAATTTTCCATCGTTATTTTGATCGACATATTTAATATAACCCGGACCATCAGCAGAACTTAATTTGACTGAATTAGCAGCTTCTTCAGCTGTTTGAAAGTATCCTGCAGTTTGATACCCCCACATACTATTTACAGGATAACCTACCATTAAACTCATATCAGCGGAATAATAGCCATTAAGATTAGTAATTTTATTACGAGAATCACTTAGGGTGAATGAAGCATTATACGTAAAGTCTTTAATTTTATTTTTGTGCGTTAACACCACTTCCCATCCTTTATTTACCATGTCTCCTGCATTTGTCCAAGCAGGATCCATTCCGGCATAGTAAGGCAAAGCAAACTGCATTAACATGTTATAAATCTGTTTATTATAATAATCAGCTGTAACTCCGAGTAATCCGTTCCACAAGGTTACATCAATACCAATATCGGTTTGTTTCGATTTTTCCCATTGAATGCCCGGATTCGACAAGTTAGTTTGAGCGACTCCCGAAGATATTTGTTTGCCAAACCAATAACTATATCCCGGATTAATTGTAGCCGTATAGGGATAATATCCATTTAAATTCTGATTATTCCCAATATTCTGATTTCCAAGGAGTCCATAAGAAGCTCTAATTTTTAGTTGAGAGAGGTAGTCTTGCGCCGACTCCATAAATTTTTCTTTTGCAATGTCCCATCCTGCCGAAACCGAAGGAAAAAATCCCCATCGGTTCGCCGGTAAGAAACGAGATGACCCGTCATACCGTCCGTTCAATTCCAATAAATATTTTTCTTTATAATTATAATTCAATCTGCCTAAATAAGAAACCATTGCCCAACTGGATGCTCCTCCGGCAACAGACATATTTTTTCCATCTCCATCATCCAAATAATTGCTTCCAAACATAAAATTCATCTGTGAAGCCGAAATGTTTGTTGCCAAATTATCTTCTATTTGCATGCCAATTAATGCGCCGAATTTATGACCATTGATTTGCTTGTCATAGGTTCCTTGAAAAAGATAATAATTCTGAGTATTTTCTGAAAGTCCTTCTGTCAGGCTATTCGGAGTACCGGGATACGTTCCCATCGATACTCCTTGCAAAGAAACCGGATATGGATTCAAATAATTTCTCGTTCTCGAATCTGTTTTACGAATTGAATATTGACCCAAGATATTGAGATCTTTTATTGGAGTAATTGTTAGTGTTCCACTTGCCATTACTTCCGAGTTTTTTGTTTGATTTTGACCGCTATCGTAAGTTTCTGCAGTCGGATTAAGTCCATTTTTCCCATAACCCCAATCTCCATCCAAATCTTTCACTCCCGACAATGTTGGCAACAGGTATAAGCAAGTGTTGATTATTGAAACCGGAGTAGACACGCCCGGCGTAATACGGTTAGATTGGTACATATTACTGGTCAAAGAAAACTTAGCCCAATTAGTAATCTTAGCGTCGGCATTAATCCGAAGACTTGCCCTGTTAAAATCATCATTTGCTTTTAAAAGTCCACCTTGATCTAAATAGTTACCTGCCGCAAAATATTTAATATTATTATCTCCACCGCTTATTGAAACGCTATGATTTTGCATCAGAGCAGAATTTTTTAATGTTGCCGTTTTCCAGTTTGTATCATAAAGATCCCAATCGTTCGGCTGATATGTTTTTTCATCTTGAATTAATTGCAACCGTTGAGCTCTCGCGTCAGGGGTAGTTTGTATTCCTGCATTATCCCATGAGTCTAGTTCAGATTGTAAATATTGCCAAGCCGGCACTGGTTCGGGCATATTTGTCGGTACTTGTGAGGCTACATATCCGCTATATGATACTTTCACTTTTCCTTCAATCCCTCTTTTTGTAGTAATTAAAATTACTCCATTCGACGCGCGGGAACCATATATTGAAGCTGACGCCGCATCTTTCAATACAGATACGCTTTCTACAGTTGACATATCTACCTGATCAATACTCATCTCAACACCATCTACCAATACCAACGGATCAGTATTGGAATTTATTGATCCTATCCCTCTAATCCGGATAGTACCACCGTCACTGCCTGGTTGTCCTGAAGTTTGCATAACTGATACTCCGGACATTGTACCTTCAAGAGAGGTGGACAATGATGCAACAGAACGTTGCGTAAGCGTTTCCCCTTGAACAGCCGACACAGCTCCGGTTAAAGTTGCTTTCTTCTGTTTTGCATAACCCACCACCACATATTCCGACAATTCGGTAGTAGCTTCTTGTATTTTAATAATATTATTTTTTTGTAAATCAGGTTTTATCTCCTTTGTCTGATACCCAACATAGGTTATTTCCAAAGTAGATTTCTCCGATTTAAGTTGCAGAGTAAAGCTTCCATTTACATCTGTAATGGACCCATTTGAGGTTCCTTTTTCCAAAACATTAGCGCCAATAATTGGATCGCCTTTGTCATCTACAATTTTTCCTTTCACCGTTTGCGCCGATATCGTTGCTACAATTAGGACGCAAAAGATAAAAAGGATCCCAATTACCTTAAAAATTTGTTTCATACATTCTCTTTTTTTATACATTTAACATACTAATTTTGCAAAGTATAATATATTATCTAAAAAATTCAAAACTCAGTAGAATAAAAATAAAGTACTTAATAAAAATCAAAATAATATCAAAATGGATTAATTAAAAATTGTAATATTAATAAAATTATTATTTTATTCTGCAAATATAGATAAAATATTTTTTATTAATAAAATATTTTGTTAAATATTTTATTAATTGGGAAATTAATTTTATTTTAACAAACTTAATAAGAATAAATATATACGCTAAGTATTTGGTAATTAGTAAAAAATATAAACATAGTGTGCATTGCAGTGTTGACGAAGCTAAAAAAGCATATAAGACAGATGCTGAAATACAATATTAACAGGATGATTATCACATCATCCAATATTGAATTTAACTGTTTTTGAATCTATCACTACAGAGGCTCTGATATCAGGCTCTAAATCTTAGTTATCCAATTAATAATTGAACCGCTTTTTTATCCCATTCCATTTTCACCGCTTCCTCAAATATCCCGAACACCGCCGACCCTGATCCCGACATGCTTGCGTAAATAGCGCCTTCGGCATATAATCGTTGTTTAATTTCTTTTATTTCAGGATATTGAGCAAAAACTCCGGGTTCAAAGTCGTTGAATAAATGATTTTTCCATTCATTTATCGGTAAGCGGATAATTTCTTTCAAAGGAACTGCCGGCTGTTGAGGTGTCACTTGTGCGTAGGCTTTTTGAGTAGATACAGAAATGTCCGGTTTTACCACAACGAGATAATAGCCTCTCAACAAAATTTTTGCCGGCGAAAAAACGCTTCCGGTTCCTTCTGCAAATACTGGTTTATTTTGAATAAAAAACGGACAATCGGCGCCGATTTGCCGTGCATAATTTTCCATCTGCTCGAGGTTTAATTTCAATCCGGAGAAATCGTTCAGCAGTTTAATCATAAAAGCGGCATCGGACGAACCTCCGCCTAAGCCGGCGCCATGAGGAATTTGTTTTCGTAAATAAATGGATATTCCCGGTAAATCGTAGTCTTTTTTTAAAAGATGATACGCTTTCATAACTAAATTATTTTCCGGCTTCCCTCCAATCGGAATACCTGTTTGAGTTAAAGTAACTTTTCCTTCCCCAGCAGGAATAATTTCCAACGCATCACACAGATTGACAGGATAAAAGACTGTTTCTATGTTATGGTAACCATCCGTCCGCCTGGAAAGGATATGAAGACCTAAGTTGATTTTTGCATTCGGAAAACAAATCATACGTTAATTTTTTGAAGCAAAGATAGTATTAATTTCATAAATTATTTACCTTTGCGCTCAAATCATAATTACTATCATTATGTTAGATTTTAATGCTAATGTACTCTTAATTTATACCGGTGGAACTATCGGAATGATAGAAGATCCTGTTTCCGGAACTTTGAAACCATTTGATTTTAATCATCTGAAAGAGTTTGTTCCTGAGTTAAATCGCCTCAAATTCAATATCAACAGTATTGCCTTTGAGTCTCCAATTGACTCTTCAGATATGGGACCGGATGATTGGAAGAAAATTGTACAAATTATCGAAAAGAATTATGAAAAATGCGATGGATTTGTTATTCTTCAGGGTACGGATACGATGGCTTATTCGGCTTCCGTACTAAGTTTCATGCTGGAAAACCTGAGTAAACCGGTAATTTTGACCGGTTCGCAATTGCCTATCGGAAAGATGCGGACGGATGGTCGTGAAAATTTGATTACCGCTTTAGAAATAGCTGTTGATAAAGATTCGGAAGGGAATGCCTTAGTGCCGGAAGTCTGTATTTTTTTCCAAAATTTATTGATGCGGGGCAATCGAACGACAAAAGTCACTGCCGATAATTTCAACGCTTTTAATTCGTTTAATTATCCAATTCTTGCTGAAGCTGGAACATATATAAAATATGAGCATCACTTGATTCATCATCCGCTTAAAAATGCTACACCCCAATTTCATTATAATCTAAACCCGGATGTAACCGTATTGAAAATTTTCCCGGGAATTTCGGATAATTGTGTAAAAGCGGTTTTTACCAATCCTTATTTAAAAGGAGTTGTTCTTGAAACGTTTGGAGCCGGAAATGTACCTGCTCATCCTTCCTTTTTAGAAATTATTGAAGAAGAAATAAAAAAAGGCATTGTAATTGTTAATGTCACTCAATGCGCTTCGGGCGCCGTCGAAATGAACCGCTATCAAGGCGGGAAAGCGCTCAAAAATATTGGCGTACTTTCCGGATACGATATGACGACAGAAGCTACCGTAACCAAACTCATGTTTCTGTTCGGTCATGGATTTACGTCTGAAGAAGTAAAAAAGAGAATGCAGTTGTCCGTTGCCGGCGAAATGACGGTATAGCTCACGGTTTCAGCACTACGCCAAGACTTTTCTTTCCGTCGATTTTTATGATTAGCGGATTATTAAAGTGGACATGGCGTAAAAATCCGGTTTCATTTATTGCCGGCTGTGACTGGAGAAAGCTTTCATCAAAAATACCTTCGCCTTCAATATACGGGTTAATCGTAAAATAACCTGCTCCAAATGAAGTGAGATTCTGGAAAAAATGCGTTCCCTGGCTGGGTTCAATCCGGTAGTTTTCTAATCCGGCTTCGACAATCAATCGCGCATTTGAAATGTGGGGCCATTTGACAGGAATGCCTAACCATGGGTCGCTGGAACCCCACCGACCGGGACCAACCAGAATGTAATTTTTATTTTCGGCAATCATTTTTTCGTTGATTTTTTCAATTTCGGCAGCAATCAACTGATTATTTGAAGCATTAAATCCTTGAGTCTTTACATAAACAATATCATGTACATCGTTGATTATTCCGTGTCCTAAGGCATGGACGGATTGTAGCAGGCAATCCGCTTTGTCGATTAAATGCAAATCCTCTTCCATCATTGCTTTATTGTCAACAATCGGGCGCAACTGCAACAGATAAAATTGACCTTGCACAGTTCCGTCGCTTGCTTTATCCAAGTTGACTGCAAACTCGATTTCCGCCGAGCGTCCCATTTCTTTCTGACCTATTTTTAGAATTGAATTTAGCATAGCCGCTAAAGGAAAAACATCATATTGCAAAACGCCCGAAAAAGTGATCACTTTCCGGTCGCGTCCCGGATAAAATCCTTCCCGCAAAATCTGGTCTTGCGCGTCATACGTGGAAGTTAAATATTGTAGCGTTCCGTCTTTTTCAGCTTCTTTTACATGCAACTTCAAAAGATTATAAGCGTCGTCTGTTGAAAATTGATCCAACTCCTTGGGTTGCAAATCCAACGCATAAAATTGGGTTTGTGTTTCCCTTAAAGCAAAATCCAAGGTACTTGTTTGTAGAATATTATGCGGATGCACCGGTGAAAAACGGAGCGTGCGATTTCCGTCCACAATGTATTTCCCTAATCCTAAAGCGACAGAAGCAATGCCGTCTTCCGGCTTCTCATTTCCTATCGGATAAAAATTCAAGGAACGCGTAACGCCTGAAAAATGAGGATAAAACCTGCCATCGTAGTTTCGTCCTACAACTTCTTGCAGAACAATCGCCATTTTTTCTTGGTCAATCAGGTTCTGAGTAGCTGTCATATAAGCTTTGCTATCTTTAAAAAATACGGATGCATACACTCCTTTAATCGCATTCCCTATTCGTTCGAGCATCTCATAAGGGTCATCAATTTGAGGAATCATATAGGTACTATAAATTCCGGCGAACGGCTGATAATGGGAATCTTCCAATAAACTTGACGATCGAACGGCAATTGGCGCTTTTACGACTTCAAAGAACGTTATCACATCATCAATAAAACGCTTAGGAAGACTTGCATGAACAAAATATCTCAAAATCTCTTCATCGGAAAGGTCTTTTAAGGCTATTGTGTATAAATTATTCACCTCCATAAATTCGTCGAAAATATCCGTACACAAAACTAAGGTTTTAGGAATCTGTATGGTAGCATTAGAAAAAATTTTCAATTCATTGGCATGACGTTTAATCATTTGTCCCATAAAAGCTAAACCACGTCCTTTTCCGCCTAAGGAGTCTTCGCCAATCCGTGCAAAATTAGAATATTCGTCGAATCGATCTTTCTGAAAAACGGCTACAATTCCCGCATTTTTCATTTTCCGGTATTTTATGATGGCGTCAAAAATAACTTGACGCGCTTCGTCCATATCTTCATAATCCAAAACATCAATGACTTTTAAAAACTCAGCAATAGGAAATATAGCTCGTGAGTAAAAAAAGCGGGAAAAATGATTGCGGGAAAGATGATAAATCAAGGAATCGTCAGGGATAGAAAATACTTTCCTTTGCAAATCATGCAATGAAGTGATACGGATAATTTCTTTTTTTGTTTGAGGATTAATAATAATAAAATCGCCAAACCCGAAATTATTCATAATATTTTTCCGTAAATCTTGCGGAAAAGTTTTTGAATTTTTATCGATGAAACTGCAATTCAATTCTTCGGCATACACTTTATTTGCTGTTTCCGATGAATCAAAAATTATCGGCACAAAACGGTCGATATTCCTCACCATACAACCAAATATATAACCGGCTTGTTTGTCTTTCTTGCCTTGTCGTTCGAAACTCATATCACAAACGATTCCTAACATGTTTTGCCGGTATTTAATGTACAGATTTTCAGCTTCTTCATAGGAGCGCGCCAACAGTATTTTGGGGCGTCCTCTCATACGAAGCATTTGTTGATGCGCATTCAACGCCTCTTTTGAAAACTCTTTGGACTGCTCCAAAACAAATTTATATAAATGTGGCAATGCAGAAGAATAGAAACGGACAGAATCTTCAACCAACAAAATAGTTTGAACTCCGGCTGATTCAATATCATCATCCACATTCATTTTATCCTCTATCAATTTGATGATTGCCACAAGGAGTTGAGAATTTCCCAACCAACTGAAAACATAATCAATCGAACTCAAATCTTCTTGCGCCATCCGCTTGGTTACTTCGTGTGAGAACGGAGTTAAAACAACAATAGGAATTTCAGGATGCAGCGACTTAATCCGGTTAGCGGTGGAAAAAATATCCTTTTCATCCATATTCGGCATACAGATTACCAAGTCGAAACGATTTTGAGTCATTTCGGTCAAAGCCTCTTCTTCGGTTGAAGCTTTAGAAAAACGAGGAGGTGAACTTAAGCTTAGCGAAGTATATTCATTGAATATCTGTTCATCAATTCTTCCGTCATCTTCCAACATAAATGAATCATATTTAGTGGCAATTAGTAAAACATTGAATATCCTTTTGTTCATTAGCTTAGCAAAAGAAGTGTCTTTTAGCACCAAACGATTCATATCAATTAAACGTCCCATTTGCTTGTTTATAAAAATAAAATTGTTTATTTTTGTAGAAAATAAAAGTACAAAAGTAGTTATTTTTGTAAATAATATTCATTATAAAAAAATTATTTCTATGAAAACAGAAAATATCCTTCATGCACTTGAAGCTAAGCATCCATCTGAATCGGAGTATTTGCAAGCAGTTAAAGAAGTGCTTCTGTCTATTGAAGATGTTTACAATGAGCATCCTGAGTTTGAAAAAGCAAAAATTATTGAACGGCTTGTAGAACCTGACCGTATTTTTACTTTTAAAGTTCCTTGGGTGGATGACAAAGGAAATGTGCAAATTAATTTAGGATATCGTGTACAATTTAACAACGCTATCGGTCCATACAAAGGCGGAATCCGCTTTCACTCTTCGGTAACTCTTTCATCGCTTAAATTTCTTGGATTCGAGCAAACGTTTAAAAATTCATTGACAACTTTGCCGATGGGTGGAGCAAAAGGCGGTTCGGACTTTAGCATTCGGGGAAAATCGAACGAAGAAGTTATGCGATTTAGTCAGGCATTTATGCTTGAATTGTGGCGACATTTGGGTCCCGACACAGACGTTCCCGCAGGAGATATTGGCGTTGGAGCCAGAGAAATCGGATTTATGTATGGCATGTATAAAAAATTGGCGCGCGAGCATACCGGCACATTTACCGGTAAAGGATTGGATTTCGGCGGGTCGCTGATTCGTCCCGAAGCAACCGGATTTGGCGGTATATACTTTGTAGTGGATATGTTAAAAGAAAAGGGCTTGAGTATCAAAGACAAAACTGTCGCTATTTCCGGTTTTGGAAATGTTGCGTGGGGAGCTGCTTTAAAAGCTGCAGAATTAGGGGCTAAAGTGGTTACTATATCCGGTCCGGATGGTTATGTTTACGACCCGAATGGAATTTCAGGAGAAAAAATTGATTATATGCTGGAGCTTCGGGCATCGGGCGAAGATATTGTAGCGCCATACGCGAAAAAATACGGTGTTGAATTTTTCCCAAATAAACGTCCCTGGCGACAAAAAGTGGATATCGCTCTTCCTTGCGCCAT
>Ga0123354_10001396_pt1 | contig 29200 bp, 18 predicted proteins | sample TergutLab28metaG_2_FD_97872 | JGI IMG/M metagenome (GOLD analysis project Ga0123354, IMG submission 97872) | Labiotermes labralis P4 segment gut microbial communities from Petit-Saut dam, French Guiana - Lab288 P4 | ecosystem: Host-associated > Arthropoda: Insects > Digestive system > Gut ... | reverse complement strand
TCTCTCTCTCTCTCTCTGTAAATTAAAATTGGTTTGTCGGTTCCTTCATCGGTTGCTCGTTTGGTTTGCGTATTTGTCATGTATTTCCTGCAAGAGTGCAGGTGATAATATCACGCATTGTACTGACTTGCCAGTGCTGAAAGGCCTATCATCTCTATAGTGGCTGGAAGTCTGTACACAAATTAATTGCTATTTCAAGGCAATATTACTGCATATAACTGCAAGGCAATTTGTACAGAATATACTCTCTTCGTGAGGAAAAATACCATTTAACCTTTCCAATGGCCCTATCATTCTTCAGAGGGCATGTTGTGAAAGTGTATCAAGGAGACAACAGCTGTCACGCAGTCACCAGTCTTTAGATTAAAGAGTTACTACCACGCAATATTAACATATACAAATCAGTGGATGTAGATAAAGTGCACCCTCGTTAATCCGGTCACAGTCAATCCAGATGTCGGATAATCTGAATAGACAAATATGAACAATTCTCTTCAAAGCTGAGTACGTACTTCAAAAGACACACGGGGTTTAGATAGGCAGATGAGTCGACGGTACAAAGAGAGACGGAACATAAAATATATTGCTGCAAAGTCTTGCTTGTTTTTCAGTATCGTCTTGGGCTCGTGGATAGGAAGGTTGCTATTGCTTATAACGCTTCATTTGTGCAATTATTTGTATTGTACTTACATATGCACGTAAGTTAACATACTTTATTTTAATAATTATGGGTTCTAAAAATTGAAGATTGGAATAAAAATAAAACACTATTTTAACTATCATTAACAAGCTCAAAATGGAAGAAAAACTTGACAGTCGTGTTCTGTTTTTGTCGTTTAGTACTATCTGCTGCTATTCTTAATCTGGAATGTCGCTTAATTCGGATTACTTCTTTTCCCAATTAATCTGGATTAACAAGGCCTTACTCTAATAATATTAGTAAAACAGTGAGTTTTCAGAGAGCAGATATATAAGGGATTAAAAATTTAAAAAGAATAGAAATTGCGCAAGGATGCAAAAACTCGCGCAAGCACAAACGTTTATACGTACTATAAAAAGTGGTCTTTAACAGTGCTCAGCCTAAACAAAGATTCATATGGCCCACCAGTACTTACTTGCAGACAGAATTCAGTATCAAATTCCATGTAGATCCGTGTAGTGCTTATGGGGATAACCTAAGTGTACAAAAGAAATGACAGAACTATAGTAATATTCCTTCTACAGGAATAGGGACACAATTGCATTACATACCACAATTTATTTACTGCCTACCTCGCTTGTAAAAACTGGGCCTTAGTAACGTCCATTCCAGTCGAGGCTTTTCTTGGTTTAACAAAGAAGGCCTTTCTAAAATACTTGGACAAACTTCAGTAGAGAGTTTCTCAAGAAAAAAAAAGTTCATATAAACCATATATGTCCTCGAACACCTACTTTTCGAGATACAACTACTACGTTTGCCCGAACTCAGTCCTTTATATTTTTATCTATGGCGACTCTTAAAAACCTTACTGTTTTCAGCTTCGACTGTCATGGAAGAAACACTTCACCAACTTCATTCCAATGCCCGTCGAGTACTTGCAAACGCACCGGGACCTATGAAAGCTTGCGGAAGTCCATGATCAGACGTGTCTATGCGTGAACTAATTCAGGGGGAGGATTTTTAAGCATTTGTTGTGAACTGTGACTTCATAAACACTAAGCACTCAGCAGTTACTAAATTCGGAAGGTGTACTTTAAATGTATTACGTCAGTTGTAATTAAAATATTACATAGTGAATATGTATATATATATATATATATATATACGGTCGAATATTATATTTCAAAGAAACTAGAAAATTATTATTTCGTGAAATATGCGTATAAGAAATTTTTCTTCGTTTGATATAAAGAATTTGTCTAAGCAATATAGATTTATAATATACATGTCATTTATTACAGAATGAGAAACTAAACGTAGATAAAATCTTAGAAAGACAGACGCCGAGGATTAGTTTGAAGTATTATCCCAACATTCATGTAGGCAGAATGATGGGAACAAAGAAATATTCTTATATTAATGAGGACATTAGATGTCTGGTACGATAATTGAATTTGGAACCTCCCAAGTACGACACACTAACAACTCGACCGCACTATGTGATGTTGTGTGGTAAGGGCTCAAACGTTGTTCCGAATACTGGAAATGGATTGAAAGCTAGCAAATTGTAGATATTTTACGGAGTCCTAAAAAAGATTACAGAATGCAAAGCGAAGCAAAGAAGGATCTTTGGATCCTCCAAGACATCTGTCTGGATTTTTTTTGTCACATATTCGAAACGCCGAACTTTGAAATAAAATATGAGATATAACGGCTTCGTCTTTCCTGCGGTTAAAATCACAGGAAGAGGAATTAGCTCTTTCGTAGAGCTTGAATTCCTGGCTTTATTGTTCGATAAATCACGCAGCTGCAGGCTCTGCATAGGTTAGGTTAGGTTAGGTTAGGTTAGGTTAGGTCTGGTTAGGTGAGGAAAGACATAGTTCGTGATGCAGTAAAGGGGACGGCATTGCTTGTGGTTCCGGTTTCCCAGGACACGGTACTATTATGGTCGCTCAGCAACATGTTCGAAACACGCTGCTTGGTGTAATGCCGACACAGCCCTTAGGTGTACTTCAATATGCCACACTTGTGTCGCCCGAAGTTGTCTGTAACAATGCATAACAGCCACACCTATCGCCCGTTCCACAAGTTTCTTCACTTGTATATTCATGTTCTCTAATATTCGCATGGTGAGGAATCTTTCATGGACTGTGGAATCGGTTATACGCTGAATCCACCATTCCTCTCCTCCATCTAACTTTCCACCCATCCACTCACCCACTAATCCATCCAGATCCATGGGGGCAACCCCAAGGTAAGTCGAGGCTTCCAGTGTTTCGGTTTTATGAATCTTGTTAATAAACATGTGTTAATATTCTTAGGCGAAGTTTCGTAATATCTGAAGTTCTCTACCCATAAATGACAATGTAAACACAGAAAATAACCAACATACATACATCCATGCCTCGAGTGGGATTTAAAAACATGATTTCAATTTTCCAAAGGTTACAGCAGCCTGCATGCCTTAGAATGGGCAGCTACTCTTACCTAAACTATAATAAGATAAAACGTAAAGCACATACAAACAATTTCACACATCGTCTGTGCGTTCCAAGAATTCTACAGCATCTCGGTTACAAAATTCAATGAACTAATTCTGGGGAAACTACCGTTGTAAATGGGACAACTGAACGAACATTTATGCTTTATAAGGGCGAAGTATCGCGTTATTTGAGGATGAGGAAAACGGTAAACTTTTGAGGTAGAAACTAAAAATTCATTGATTGGCCGCGTTGAGTGTCAAAAAGATCAAAAGCAGCTGTCCGCCGCTAGGTGCTGATGAGTTAATTTATTGTGAAAGATTGTGATGAGTGTCGCCGTAACACAACGCTGCGATTTTGTGCAACAGGCGTTTGTGTTTGTGAAGAATTGTTTCCAAAATCCTCCTGTTTACCACAGAAGAAAACCAGATTAAACAGACGAAGATTACAGGACATCACGAAAATTCCAGCCAAATCTCAGGCCGTCTGGAGGGTAACCTGAAACAGGAATACCAAGAAGTGCTTCTTACGGTGGAAGATGCACTGAGTCTAGTGAGAATCAACTCCGAAAGGAACTGCTTCAAAGGGAAAAATACCGTCTGTAACTAAAGCAAGCACAAAATTTTTGTACTGCTACAGTGAGACAACTTCGTCTCGCAGCTTGTATTTTCCGAGAGACCTGTCTCAAAGATCAACACAATAACTTGCCTGTAGTTACACCCAGTTCCTCTTGTTACCCTTTAAAGGAGAAGTTGATTAGAATAACACACGAGTATAACACCACAGTTAGGTCATACCGCACACAGTACAATATAATTTCTTCTATAAATTTAACTCCAGCTAAGGAAAGTTCTTGTTCTTCATTCTCAGAAGCAAATAAAACTGTTTGGTAAATTTAGATATCATCATCCCCTTGTGTTTTAAACAGAAATTATTTACCTATTTATGTATTCCGAAGAACACAGCTAGCTGTGTTAGTCTGAATACATAAATAAATTCGAAATTCTATGAGCTAAAGAGCATAGTATATAACGACAAACGAGTTGCCCTACACGAAGAACGAAAGCACACTGAAAAGTCAAATTTTGACGATACAAACAAGTTAAAAGAATTCCTGTAAACCAGGAATTTATCAATCCGAATAGTCTGTATTATAACTGATTTCTTCGCGATTTTTCGTAGCCTTTTCAGGTCGATATAAAGTTAGTACCTCAAATTAGGCCATGGTGTGTATGTATAGATAGTGTCTTTATCAATCCGAATAGTCTGTATTATAACTGATTTCTTCGCGATTTTTCGTAGCCTTTTCAGGTCGATATAAAGTTAGTACCTCAAATTAGGCCATGGTGTGTATGTATAGATAGTGTCCGATAACTATGTAATAGCTTCAGGATTAGATTCTTGACGTCATGCGGAGTAAAAAATGTAACACACGTTACAAAACTACGGAACTTTGAAATGAGCGTGAATAAGGACGGATGGACAAGAAAACAAATAATTCAGTGGAAGACATGGTTCTCTTCACTTCTCACAATGAAACAGTGTTACAGTGTGTTTAAAACAAGCGTTCAAAATGGCCGGCTTCGGCCTGGGTAAAAAGTATGGTCCGCGTCTGCAGAAAAACGGCGGGTGTCTTCTAACAGTTCAGTTCAGTTCGGTAGTTCATTTTCGAAAACGTTGATTTAAATGTCATTTGTTGTCAGCTATTTTATGTTGTATCCTTCATGCAGGCTACTTCAGGTTACTGGCAAGCGTGACGTGCAGTGAGATATATGTACTTGGAGCAGTCCGTGTAATAAGAACTAATGAGTAGGTGCAGAGATACTAATGGATTTGAAAGGAAATTTGTAAACGACCCTAAGTGTACGGATAAACACAGCGGATAAATAGAATTCAGTATGCATATTAGGATAGATAATAAATTAAGCTATCCGCACCACTAACTTCAAGCAGATAACCACGTTTTCATCTCACAGATTTCCCCTTTCATCTTTCATAAGCACAGAACACTCTTAGTTATATAGTACCAGCAGTCGATACGGCGTCTTTATAAATTGGAACACTACCTGGCAACGTTATAGTTTTCTTGCGCAGAGCTTGTCAGTGTCAACAGACAACTGTTAAAAACGACACTTCTTCAGATACCGATAATTTTAAAAGTCTGAAAAAAATAGCTAAATATTTTTGTAGAAAAACATATAGTAAGAGAGCGCTGAAAGTCGAGATTAAGTTCCATAGATGAAGTGTGCAATGCATTGCCGACTTCCACTGGTAAAGCATCCTGCTCAAATTTGTAAATATTTGCTAACATACATAGAAACATATCTTTATAAAGCTATAGAGATACTTGTTTAGAATTCTAAGGATGTGTTTGCAGCTTGTTTAGTCGATAAAGCGATGCAAACTAACGTGAAAAGAAGCGGCGCAGACTCGGCCAGGACAGATCCAAAGTCCTTTCCGCAATCAAAACCCACCGGTGTGTATCCGTTTTCTCTGCAGGTGGAATTTCCAGTTTCACTTTGCCATTCTAATGTGACATTCCAACGCGATGAATTAGTGACCCGGCATAGACAGCAGAGCCGTCGGCAAGCATGCAAACACTTTGTGAGCACATAGTTTATAGGGTGGCTCAGAAAACTTCTGGCATCCCGTGGCAGTTGTATAGTTTGTCACACTACAAAACACGTTTCTGTTATTAGGAAGCAACGACTAACCATACAGATTTAAGACTCCTTTAATGACATTTTCAAACAATAAATTTTTATGCGCGGCTTCAAATGACTGGACGATTAATAAGCAATGGAATCGTTCATGCTCGATGCTGAACTGTTTCTTCAGTCTCATACCCTGCGTCACAGAGAAAAAAGTTCTTTGTTCGACTCGCATCTCACCAAAAACAGCGTCTCATATACGAAATCCAACAACAGCTACGCATTAAAATGTACGTGGATGTCTGTAAAATGGCTGTTATCTTCATACGATTTTAACAAAAATCGAAATACGCCAACACATGTTCATAAAAATCTTAAATTTTAAAAAAATCCGTCCAGCAGGTCTCGCGATGTTCCATGCGAACTGATGGAAGGGTAGAGAGGGAGAGACAGACAGACAGGAGGACGGACGGGTAGAAAATCTGACAAAGTTAATGGTCGCTTTTTGCAAGTGTTTTCCGAAAGCGTCTACGACAGGTGAACATTAACCTAGATTAAAGTTACATAATAGAGAATAGTAGAACACAGATGATATTTAAGAAGAGAATATAATGTCAATAATCACGGCAATAATACTAAAAGGTCATAAACAGCAAGATAACGTCAAACGCAACGTGCGCAATTGCCCTGCCAGAGTTTACGCGTTGTAACTAATGATGATACTGGCTACACGTTGGAAAGGGACGGCCATCGATTTTCCATTGTTAACAACCGTAAATCACGCGACTTGTTTCAAGTGGCCATACTTGTCTGTGGCTGAGTGTGAAGTGTTCAAATTGCGGGCGGTCGGGTCCAAAGTTTGTTGAGAATTTCAACCGGTGGGAGGTAGAGGTGGAGGGTTTCCGTGCATTGATTAAAGGTTTTTTTTTTTTAATTTGGTCCTTACTCCAGCCCCTTAAAATAGTAAAAATACGGTGGGAGGATTTGAGGAACAGCTGCAAGAAATTAATGTGTACCAAATATGTGCATATTTCTGTCAAAACTTTATTCTCTCCTTCTTTGGCCTGCAGCCTGTATACAGTATTTCATAATTTACTCGCTCTTGCATGCTTCAGTTTGCCAAAGCGGTGGCCTCTTATCAGCCGCACTGAACTAAAGAGTGAAATGTAAATTTGGCCGATGCAGACAGCCGCGCCGTTAAAGGTGTACGTCTGCGGCCACTCGCATGCTGGGATTGCGGTTTCGAATCCCGCCGGGGGCATGGATCCCTGTCTGTTTTAAATATTGTGTTGTCAGGTAGAGGTCTCTGCGACGGTCCGATGCCTCGTCCAGAGTAGTCCTACCGAGTGTGGTGTGTGTGTTTGTGTGTATCACCGAATATGAAGAGGTGCAACAAGAATCCTATACACCTGAAATGAGTATGTAGCATAAGGTCCGACTAAGAAAGAAGAAAGAACTCTAAATTTGTCTTAGTCTTTAATTAATCATCTCACCATGAAGGCAAACTACAGCCGTAGAAGGAAGGCCATGATTAATTCACAGATCGGCCGCTTTTGATCAGCGGTACTCACAGGATAAATGTACTGGTACTGTCGCCGGTACAGTTTCTTGGGAAGAGGTAATTACTAGATTCTCAAGCCCATAGCCTAGTGACTGTACTGAGGTCCACGGATCCGCCAAACAGAAGGATAATACTTGATTCACTTTTTCCGATAAATCGCATGTTCATTCTTTCTGGAATTTTTTTTTGTTTATTCCCTTCCATCTTTTTTTATTTTCTGTATCACTTCCGTTAATTCTTTCTCCCGCTTTCATCCCTTAACACTTTCTTCAAATTTCAAAAGAAAATCATTCGCCTTTTATAACGTTCCTATAAAAGCTCACATAAAGGAAATATATGACAGAAAAATTGTTGTTTCAAAAGGCAGAAGGAACAAAATAATTATTTATGCATTTCAACAGTAAGCCAGGAAAATATATAAACAACATTTCGCTACCTTTCTGGTAAGAGACTACTGCAGTTCTTGTGATTGGATTGAGTAAAACTATGTAACCTTAACAAAACCGTATCCTCTAAACGGGTTTAAATCGAGTATAAACACATTTCTGTACCACATACAAAAGTAGAATACTGTAGGTTACTTAAGAATGTGAATCCCTTGGAGTTTCGATTACAATCGATTATGCTTGTATGTACACTAGAGAGCCGACAGTGGAGCGATCTGTCCGCGTAGTTTCATTGCAAAGTGTAACGTGCATCTCTTTCTCCCAATCTCACACTCCCTGTTGTAACAGATTTGTTTTGTGTTTGCGACAAATTCCATACCATTTAACATTCACACTTCCCCCTAACCTGGACTGTGACAGGAACAATGCAACAAGAAAAAGGAGACAATTTTCAGAACAGATAAAAGGAGACTGAGTCTCTCACAACCTCACCACAACCACATCTCCTACACAGTATGGTACTGCTCTTGGATTGAATAGCGAGTTCTGATGCAAGGAGGATGAAAGGAAAGAACACAGAAAAAAATAAGGGAAAAAGGAGACGGAAAGAATAGATGACACAAATAAATAGAAATAAATACACACTGAGCTACTGAATAAATGGGAATACGGTCCGTCTGTTTCGGCATTAAAATACTTGCATATTATTGGTATCGAATTTCTCATTTCTCATTTCTCAGCTTTGGCTGGGAAATATTCACCTATCCAGCGATGTAGTAATCAGCAGGATTAGGTTCGGTGGTCTTATTTGTGGTTTAAAAGGTTTCTTATAATTTAACATGTGCAAAGAATTACAGATTTTTGCAGTTGTGTATATGTATTCGGGTGCAAGTTAAGTCTTGTTAGACATTTGATAGTGACTTTGGAATTACTCCCTTAGATGATATTACTATCGGGATCACTTCTGCTGCCTTTTGCTTCCACATATCACATATTTCATTCGCCAGTTCTTGGTACTTGTTTATTATTATTATTATTATTATTAAGTGTTTTGTATTATTATGATAATAAAAAGATAATATTCTCCTAAAATTATCACGGGGTCAGTTTCTGTAATGGTGAAGCAGAATTTTCGTGAAATATATGCTGAGTTTTTATGTTTTAAATTTTATTGCTTAAGGATTCAAACGGTTCATAACACTTCAATTCAAAACATCTTTTTAGAAAAACAGGCAGATTACTAATTCAATAGATCAAGGACTTCCTTGAATATATGATAGTCGCCTAAGTGGTAAAAACTCCCTCTATTTGTGAAACGAATAAACCAACTGATAAAAAGTTTTGCCACTGAACTCTCTACTAAGCTAGGCAAATATAGTTCACGTTACCATATCATATGTTTTAAATATGCATTTTAATGTTATCCCCGATTGGTGCACATATTCCAAGCCGTCTGTTTTCACGGTTTAGTAACTCGTGTAACTCGAAGTAAGAAAATATTAACATAAATTTTGGTCCTTCACATAATACACTTCTATCTTTCTTAGATTCACGGATAGTTGATGAAGACGAACATCGTTATACTTTGCAAAGTGTTATGTCTACACAAAACTGTTTTGTATGAACAGGGTGAGAAGTATTGGAGAAAGTGGGTGAAAAAATGAAGATTCATTTTTGTCTTCCGCAGAGCATATAAAAGAAGCAGGTACATGATGTTAACGACAATTATGTGACGATAAATCGCCGTTTCCAACCCACGTGAAGATAAACACTAAGTTTACCTCTACAGACGTCTACAAAGCACGGACTGACTGTAAACCCTATACTCTTCTTGCTACGACACAACAGTTAGAAGTTCACCATATAACATACCACGAACGCGCAGAGGGGAATAGAACGTCGGCGCTAGATGAGGTGGGTGTTCAACGCAACGCCCCGGCCGTTTTATTCCCGGGAAAGAGAGTCGGTACACATTTTACAGGATAGCGGATGGTCCCTAGGGCCGGTCTAGACGGGTGCCGAAAATAACGTCTCATTACACCTACTAAGGTATTCTGCCTCTAGTTACAGATTGGTACTGTCCAACACTTCCTTCGTGTTTAAGAGTTCTGATTACACAAAAATATTGGTTATTTCAGCACAGACACTGTAATTGTATCATTTAAAGCCCAATGGTTCATGTAATAACAACTACAACATCAAGGAAAAGTGTGTTAATGTGTTACACATCAGTCTCACAATAAACAACGACTATTTCCCTAAACGCCATTAAGCTGATCTTTGTAGCAGGGACATTTTGATCAAAAATTGAGTCTGTCCACTTCGTGAAGGTATATAGGGGAGCAGAACGTAGCTCCACTAATTCCTATCCTGGGCGCTAAGTGGACTTAAGTGATCAATATTACGTCACCGGCACGCGGTGGTGCAGTTGGTTGAGGCACTGCACTACAAGTTGGAAGGCCGCGGGTTCGATTCCCGATGGTGTCACTGGAATTTTTCATTTTCAATCCTTCCGGCCGCACTATGGCCCTGGGATCGACTCAGCCTCTAGCAGAAATGAATACCAAGAATATTTCCTGGGGGTAAAGACGGCCGGTGACTAGGGCTAACAACCTTATCACCCTCATGTGCCGATTGTCTTAAAATCTGAAAGTCTCAACTTTCTGGAGCCCTCAGGGCCTGTCTAGGCTTATTTCAGGGATTGTTTTACCTTTTTACTCATTGAATAGGAAGCAGGGTAGACCCCAGAGCAGATCTGGATGGCGTTTCTGAGAAGAAGAAATGTCTTACCCCTACTGGGATTCGAATACCGGACCGTTAAACCCATAGTGAGTCGCTATACCGACTACTCTAACCAGGCTTCCTTCTTTCTGAGAAGGAAAATTAATTTTCAAAACTTACTTATGCGAATTTCACATTTTATAAGTTACGAAAATGTTGACTTGGAGGCTGGATACATTGAAAATATGCCTGAGGTGTAAATTGTTTAATTTACACTTACTAACATGTAAGTCTGTCATCGGAAATATCAGCCATCCAGGCAGAAATTTCTAGAGGGACGAGACGCAACATTGCATGTAAGTGTAATATTAAAATAGCTTTTACATAAATACATTGCACGTGTAAAAATAAAAATAAGTGGTTTACCTACCGCTTAAATTATTCTGTAATTTTTATAGTGTCTGTATAATTGACGAATGTGACAAAGGGCCACGGTTTGGACACCCATGAGACAACGTCCAGTCATCTGAATGTATGTTTATGGCGTGGAAAGCTAAGTTCGGTAGAGGTCAACTGAATAACCACCATCTGTTCAACAAATAACGGTGTGTTTGTTGGTACAAATGACAAATAACAACATATGACGTAGACATAAAGACCTCCGCTCGTGACTTGTCAGATTAAAATAGCCGGGTGATGAAACATAAAGAGAAATACATAATACATAATACCACTGTTCCGCAGGGTCTGACATTGATCATGATCTTCGTCATGTGAAAACATATTTCTTACTTCTGTCAAGGCATTCGAGACGTAAAGACAAACTGCGGTTATTTCATGACGATTTATTTGTAAGTAGTGCGTGTTTCAGTTATTTAAAACACAGAATTAGAAAAGATGTATAAGGAAGCGGCTGCACCTTAATTTGACGTATTGTACCATTTTACTGGAAGGACCGAGGAAAACTACGAACCAACTATAGCAATGAAGGGTCGATGAGAGAAAAGTTGTAGCCGGGGTATGATCAATAAAAAGCTGCCCAACAGGCCGCAACGTTCCATCCGTATCTCCTGAACAAACTTATTTCATGGTGTAAGGATTTCTGAAAGGGACGAAATTATTTTGTGTGCCTAAACACTGTTTACTACAAATTTCATCATTCAGTAAATAAACTGTCCACCCCTGAACCTTAACATAAGCCGTTAATTCTGTTTCGTGCTAAAACACCTATTAGTGTAAGACATAGTCTAATAATATATTCCACAGGACGTCTAGTACTTCAAGTGTCTCTCAATGTAAGGTAATATGGCAAAAATGTTTTACTTGTTATATATTCCATCCGTGCTACATGCCCCGTTAATCTCACACTTATTTATTTACTCCTTCCCATATTATTACATGGAGAGTAAAAAAAACGAACATCTTATTTCCGTCAATCTCCAACTTTCTCTAAATCCAACCGTCAACATCCTGCAACTGTAACCCACCCTGCCCTGTCCAGTTGTTACTGGCGTCTTTTTCTGTTTGGGTAAGGTGGCCAGGCAGTGAAGCAGACCATTTGTCTCACATCTAATGCTGAAGTTATTAATGGATCAAATTAAACTGGTTATATTCTCTCGGCCACAGACATTCAAGGTTTGGTGTTTACCCGCTGAAAACATCGGTGTACCGTGTAACTGTTACCTTCTATCTTCTATCTCTGCGTCATGTTTTGTAACATTCTGACATTATTCAGTAATTTTTCCCTAACAAGCATGAACTTGTTGGCTGTGTAATTGGGACTGTTTGAGAGTTTGGAAACGAATGTTTATAGGTTTACATTATATAGGAAATATTCCTGCTTGATATTCTTAATGCAACGGAGGACAAATTTACCCTCACAGCTTTAGCAGCGATTTGTTTTCTGCGGGTCCAAACGAAACGTTATACACATAAGGGCGAAGGCTCTCCAAGAAAGGACGGAATGAAACTATCTTCTGCAGATAACGTATGAAAGAGATCTATTTGAGAAGAAGCAATAAGATGGAGATAAGGAGACGAAAAAGTAACATTATTATTGTACGTTTTGTGACGTAGCGAGAGAGACAGATGACTATCATACTACAACTCGGGGATTCACATGATTGAGACGTGCCAGCGGTTTGTCTTAACAACAGTCAAGAAACCTTTTAATATTGTCGCAGTATTTCTTTCTGCCGCAGGGCGCCATTAATTACGATGGACGATATTATTGTTCCTGCCACGACAATAAATCAAATTAATGTGTTCTCCTACCTTTGGTTGGAGGCGCTCTGCCATCAGAGCAGTGTAGACTGGATTGCTCTGTCTTACCTGAAACAAAAACAAGCCCAAATCAGTTCTTTCCCTTTTTAATAACCTTTTGTGTCGTGAGACTGGATTTTGAGCAAGCATGGAAGAGCAATAAATGGATGTAAAATTGCAGTTTCTAAACTTCAAAGAGAAAAGTGTCACTTAGGATATTTGGATTACAAGAAAGTATATTGTAAAAATACACGTATGGAATATAAGAACGTGAAATCGAATAAGCTACCGGAATGGGAAATCTTCATTTTTTACAAAAAGCAGATGACTTCTTAAGCAATTGAACCACTCTCTCTCTTCAAAGTTAGTGAAAAACTAAGATGTTTGCCCGATTCGTATATCACATAACAAAGGAATATTTTATCGTAGTGATCATCATTGTTTACGAAGAAGAGTAAAAAGAAATGCGAGCAGTCATCTCTGTACCTAGAACAAATTATTCGCGGATTTTCAACAAGAAAAACAAAATGTAACGATGCTGAAAAAGTCCTGTAAAACTAAATCAGCAGGGGACTGCTTTATATCTGTTGTTACAGCTGGCACCGTGAGCATGCAGTGGAGCTACAGAGCCGCTCAGCTAGCCCCACCATTACAACGGCGCCTACTATCACCGTCTCTCGGCAAGTTTCTGCCTTCGCACCGCTCCATTTAACTCTGAGGAAACAAACGTCCCAACTCCAATTAATTTGTCTGTCGCCCTCAGGTCTTGAATAAGCGCGAGTTCCAAGCCCCCATTCTGCCGCATCTGAATCCCTCAGCCCTTCTGGGCAGAGCGGTCCGAATGACTCCCAAAGCCACGAGATCGTCTCCTTCGGTCTTCTACCCAAACGGACGTTCGCTTTCTGCTTTCCATTTTTCTGTCTGTTTATCCATCCTTTCATCCATCTAATTTCCTTCTCCTGTTTCGCATTTACTTTACCTTCTCCATTATGTTGTGTACTGTGTTTGTGTGTGTGTGCAGTCTCATTTCAATATAGAGGTTTCTTATTTATTGTTGACGATAAATTTCTGGTGGAAAATAATTCTCTTTATGTAGTAGATAGGTAGGAAAAAGGTATGTAGTCAAACACAACTTAAAGTTGAGTTTGACTACATACCTTTTTCCTAGTTTCACACACACAACGGGGATGACACACTTTCTAGAGTAGATAGGTAACAATTTTTCGGAGAAAGTGCTATTTCCATGTTTAGGTTAGAAAGTTCTTCTGTGCTGATAGTGGAAGCAGCACGCAGTCCGAAATCTTTTTACTTTGTTCCAAACCACACGGTGTCACATCCAGAATGACACTAATCCTGACATTTACAGCCGTGGAAAGCTCAAGTTTCCCTTACTTATTCTAGGTTTCTTGTTGATGTTGTCAGCATATAGTCGAAAGGATTTTGTCGTGACCGTAAGAGTTCTGAGGTACAGTCGAGGAATTTACCAAAAGTACCAGTGTAAAAGGTAAAGGTAAAGCAGTCCAATTACAGGCCTGGACAGGCCCAGAGAGTTCCAGGAAGTTAAGGCTCCCAAATTTCGTGACAACGGCACAGGATGGTGGTAGGTTGTCAGCCTTATGCACCGGCTGCCTTTACCCCCAGGAAATACTCCTGGTACTGTTTTATGTTAGAGGCTGAGTCGACCTCAGGACCATAGTGCGATCGGAAGGATTTTATGTCAATGAAAAATTCAATGACACCAGTTGGGATTTTTTTTTTATTGTTCGCATGTTTTACATGTTCTCTTCTCGACATATAGAGCAATGTACTCTTCCTATTACTATCTTATAGACAGTTGCGTACATCATATCTTGATTGTTTAAGTACGGTAATACGGTGTGGTTACGTGTTTCTCCGTGCTGCCAGGGGCTGTGCCTGTCATGTGCGCTCGGGGAGGGGTCGTTAGTCCTCCATTATTTTTCGCTCTCTTGCCAGTTTCCTGGCCCATTCCCTCTACCTATAACGTCCTTCTGTTCGCATCCTCCTGTTCCTGCTCGGCAGTTGAATGCTGTCGTCATGTAGTGTCTAGTAGTGCGAGGTAGTTCATACTCTCCTGCTCCTGCTTGGCAACAGATATAACTTCCATTTTGACCAATCGAACCAGCGACCTTCCGATTTGTAGCATAGCACCTTAACCACTGTGCTACCGCGGTCACCAAAGTACCAGTGTAATCTTTGATAAACCTTAGGCAGTGTAGCTGGTGTGCAGGCCGATTCCTGAAACCCAGACCTCCCGAATACTACACACATGACAGCAAGGTTTGCTAATGGTGTAGCAGTTTATGTACAAAAGTTTCATGGTTTGGTCCCACCTGTAGTTACTAGGACGAAAATTAAGAATAAAAATATCTGCCGATAAAAGTACTACCAGTGACTTAAAGACCAGAGTATAGCCCTTCCCGAAATAACGTGTTTACTGAATACATACATACCTCAAGATTTATGCAACTTACAATACACCTGCTTTATATAGCACTGTATTTGACACGAGTTCAGTGAAAATGCTGCCGGAACAATGTGTCGCTTCGTACAATTGTCCTGTAAGCCCTTCCCATTTCTTCCGATGCATGGCGACTAAGTTGCCCGTCAAAGAGTTTACGCGCAGTGCATGACGCCAGGTGCATGACCCATAATTAAAAATTGGGGTCCACGCGGTGAAAGCAATCAACGAAACGACACGACTGTGGGTGCTGGCAATTAGCAGCAAGATATCTTATCTTTGAAACTGTGGAGTGTGCAGGTCAGTGCTGTGAAACTGCAAGCAGATAAAGATCGTGGTTCACATGTGGCTTATAGATCCACAGTAGTAGTGTACTACACTAATCACGCCATCCGATCCTGTACAGTCTGAGCCAGTGAATTCCAAATATACCCTGGGACGGAACTGGTTTTCCACGAGCTGGCAAACAATGTCCCGCCCTTGAAATCGAGAAATGAAAGTGTTTTAAATCTTCGCAACATAAAAAGTTACAAATTGAGATTTATAATTTTAAATTTCCTTGCTAATCTCTAATTTAAAAGTCATCCTGCTGGCGCTGCGTAATAGAATATGATAGTTTAGAATTAGTCGTAACTCTTTGCAATGATGGCACAAATAATTACATTTTTACAGTGATTCGCAGACAACACGACGTTCATGTGCTCCTGGAAGTGAACAATCGCTGGTGTAGATCATTAACTTACTTGTAATAACCAGAATTAAAACTACATCCTTCCGGATTGTCAGGACATGGTATGAACGCCTCCCTAAATAACCTGGTACAATAACAAGCGACCAGAATTTTTTAAATTCCGGTGTTTCCACTCCAGTTACTTCCATCGCGCCCTGCAGAACATTCCTGTCTGCTTCTGGAAAAACTAAAATAGAGAACTAGAAAGTTGAGAGACAACCTTCCAAAAGGGAAAGAAAATTAGTACTACGATGATTTAACAGAGATGGAAAAAGTCTTGTGGTGTTGACAGAATGTCTTGAAGACAAACCAGAAACAGATGTGATGTGATTTGCAAAGAAACGGTTCCTCCCACTGAATGACGTAACTTCCTGTGACGCCATTATTCATCCTCGGACCACCACTGATTGTGATGTGTGATCACACAATGGGAAGAGGGTGGGGGGAGAAGTATGATGAAGTGCCGAGATATGGCTGAGGTGACATTTCAACCCCTCAGAAATGGTATCTTCTACCCCTTCATCCGTCCCCTTCACAGTACAGGGAATGAGTGAATTGAAAAATAAAAAACGATGAGGTGTCTAACTCCATCAACATTCCTTAGCGTCTATCAGCAAATGCCTCGCTCCTTTACCGTCGTAGAGACTGTCACCCGCTCTGTATTTTCAGCCTCCAAATTTAGACCTCTTTCTTTTCTTCTACTGCTTTTTCTCTCTATTCTTCCTAGTTCTAAAACCCTGTTTTAGCCCAGGCGTGTTCTAACCAAAGGTCTTTTATTAGTAACTGGCTACACGACAGAGAACATTCTTTCAAAATCTGGTCAAGTAAAATCCTAACATGGGTCACATGAATGCAGTCTGTCTCACACTGTATATTCCTAAAGTCCACTGTAGTGTTATTTACATACATATGTAGGTCTCAGGAATAGTAACTTTTTTAACAACAAAAAGGCTCTATGAAGACAACTTCCGCCTACACTTTATAAGTCCCTTATATAACCTTTGTGAATTACTCATGTTAATAAAATACCCTACACAATGCATTCCATGTAATTATCAAGTGGCTGGCATATTTTACTGCTGCTGGAATTCTGCACGATCGATCTTCATCAGCCTATATAGTAGACTCCGAATTCAGCCGTTGCAATTAAGACTTTTTACTTATTACATAACACATGTACTGTAACAGTTGCTAGTGGTCTTCTACAGAATTAGATATCGGATTAGAGACATTTGCGTTCATTTTACTGAACATTTTTAAATGGGTTTAACACAATTCATTTCAATATGAATGGTTTATGACAAGTTGTAGGTAGCTCTGTGTTCGATATTACTTCTCTTTTGTGTTCCCGAAGTTTTACAATTCGAATTTAGTCTAGGTTATTATCTATAGTGATAAATACTGTGGTGCTTCTCAGTCCTCAGGACAATGTTAAGACAGTGCATTCCTATGAGCCTATAACCCAACTGTTCGACTCACTTCAGGGCCAACTAATTTTCTCGTTTCGAAAATGCCCTGGCCGGCTTTAGGGTCCACCCAGGTTCCTAATAAATTGGTGCTTTTTTCGGAGGTTAAACGGTCAGGTATCGACTTACCCACTCGCATCACCTAATACCGAAGTTCAGAATATGAGAATTTATACTCCTACGTCCTACACACTCTTCGGTCACACCCACAGACAAACTAACTTTAAATTTTATATAATCTAAGTAAATAATGGGAACACTAAGTGGTGCAGTGGGTCGAGGCGCTGTGCTGCCAGCCGGTAGGTCCCGGTGTCATTCGAATTTTTCATTGGCGTAATCCTTCCGGCCGCACTATGGCCCTGAGTTCAACTCAGAAACGAGAACCAGGAATATTGCCTCGGAGTAAAGGCGGCCGGCGCTTAGGGCTGACTTTACCACCATCATGCGTCAATTGTCCAGAAATCTGGGAGACTCAACCTCTAGTCCAGGCCTGTAAATGTTACTGTTTTTCCTTACCTAAGCAACTAATACAGCTTTGTTTAAAAAAACCAACAACGTATGTCAAAGGACAATCGTGCGAATGTGATTTTGTAGCTAACTCGAAATGCGGCTGTGTAGCAGCGCAGAAAATTTGAAATCACTTTCACACTGCTATTCAAAATTCAGAATGGATGCTGTTTCCCTCGGGCCCACATACATTAAAAGTTTACGTTCGCAGCAGCATTCATTCATTACGACATTACCAGTCAAGGTACGACGGATGCAAGGCTTGTAGATCGCTACAGTGGACTTCGCTGATATTTACAGTGAATGTTGTTAAGCGAAAACATACTGTAATAATTAAATATGATCACAGCCATCGTCTATTTTTCACATTCTTTTTTTATAAACATGTATTTTCAATACTACTATCAATAACACTATTGAAATTAGGCCTATTGTGTTATGCATCAAAACTTCAACCCAAATATTAAAGACGAAAATACTGTAATGTTAAGTGAAGTGGGCTGCTTGCTTATCGATTGCTTGTCAGCAAGATGGAAGTTACAGCTTATCGGAGACCGCAAAGCCACCCCTCATCTGCTGAATCAATATTGGCTTCCCTAAGGGTGGCAATAGTAAGGGTAGACTCACACAGGATATAATAGACACAAAGCAGAGAACTATTCAATAATCGAACGGCAAATAGACAGTTTCAAGTAGAGAAGGAACGTTCCAAATAGTTTAGTAATGTATACTGCAGGGAACACAGTGGAAAAAAAGAATAAATTTTGAGATGTAGGCTCCTGACGGCTGAGGTATTGGATGCGATTCCTTCTAATCTGGTAGGAACTGGCCGACGTTTCGGAGAAATGTAGTGCAAAATCCTTCAGGGTAGAGAAGATAAATGCAAAAGTTATTCAGCAAAATTTCTATCACGCTGTAAGGGGCCACGTCTCAGGAGACAGTATTCTTGCAACATTACTTGTTCCATTTTCTTGTTCTCCTATTTCTTCATTTCTTTCTCTTATGAATTTCATTCGGTTCCCTTTCTCCAGTCATTGTCCTCAACATTACCTTCTCTTTCCTCGTTCTTCACTATCTTAGTGCTTTTATTAATGTCATTCTCTTAATCTTTCTTGTCACTTCTTATATTGTTTGTCAACATCTCTTCTCCGTAGTGGATGACAATCTTAAATTAATTTTCACATTATATCTAATGTGACAGGGGTTTAAGATGTTCGTTTCACGTGTGTGTAAACGGTTCAGGCTTTATTGTAACTATACAGAGACATTCTTCAATATGAAACCAAGAGAGAACATATATATATATATATATATATATATATATAGTGAATGAGGGGTGAATATTGAAAGAAATCTTAGGGAAATAAGTCATAAAACTGTTGAGGTAGCAGCGAATTACGTGTTGAGCATAAAATAAAACAAAACAGTCCCTGTGTTTGATCCGTTAGGAACCATACTGTGAATACGTTTGGGGCAATCTTAATCACATCACAGAATGGAAGTGAGTTGTCAACTTCACGATCCTGCCACTTTACCCTTTGGAAAGTACTTACGATATAAATTTCATATGAGGCCGGGTGGACTCGAGAGACGATTTGGACGCTGCTGGAAGGTAAACCCCAATTCACTGGCCGTCCAGCAGAGAGATCCATCACTACATCATCTAAATTATCCTATCACCGTCTGCGAGCATGATTACTTAAAACTGGGTTGTGACAAATATTATGAAAATTTGCATTTGCAAAATAAAAAAAAAAATCCAAGATGACAGCAGAATTAAACCGTGGCATGTGATAATGTGATTCATCGTTACCGCGAGTTCAGTGTGCGTGATGTGTCCAGGTAAAGCATGAGTGGAGTGTACCTCCACTACAGCTTACGTATACACCTTCGCAGCGTGCAAAGAGACAAATGTACAATATATGTTTTACAATTTGTGTGAGATTTTTGTGACTGATATTATTCTACGTAACGCTGGGACAGGGCGAAAAGTTAAACACCTTCTTCAATGAATGGAAATTTATCAACGAAAATGTACCAGTGGAAATGAAACAATGGAAATGTACCAGTGGCAATGCACCAATGCTTTCGGTTATTCCTGTTTCCGTAAATTCTTCTTTCTTGTTCTCCAAAAGTGTCGGTCACTTCCGTTACATTCCTTCAAATTATTTCATCCGATTGTCTTAAAATGTCTTCAATTAATGTGAGATTTGTGATTCTAGGACGATTACTGTTATGGTTGACAGGTCACAACATGTCTGAGGACACTCCTGCTCAAGCTTCTGGATAGAAGAATAAGCCGAAGGTGGAGAAAGGTGGTCGTGGTATAGGGAAAGGGGCGGAATTGGGTCTGCTACCTAGTAATGGCTATGGGAGTGGGCAGCTTCAGAATTGGGGACGTGTGGCTGAGGAAAAAAATGTAAGGAAGATCTAGTGTGAAGAATAATAAAATGGGCAGAAAGAATTAATTAATTTATTGAGTGAATTAGATGACGTTAATGAATGGGGGGGGGGAGTAGAATAAGATAATAAATGGTTTGGCGATATAGCAGGGGGAAAGAATTAAAAAAAATCAGCAACCATGGAGCGTTAAGTAACTTGTCTGGGATCTTACGCCGTGTCACTTGGTAAGTAGTTACCGAATTTCGGAACAAAGTATCGCCTATTGCTGCACAAAATATAAAAAATATTATAAAAGTAATGTTAATATTGTGTACCGTGAATTGTATAGAAATTCATTTATACCACCAACATTACACGCACCAACGTATATTTTGTTGTATATAGTGTTGGTTCTTCTTCTTCTTGTGGCACTACGGTCCTTGGTGAACTCCAGCCTCTTCCAAAATTGTCCTTCACTGTTCTCGGTCCTGCTGCTTCCTTCTCAGTTCCTCACGCCCTTCTTCTTTAGACCATCTTCAACTGACTCAAAGCACCTCATCTCAGATCTTCCTACAGGTCCACTGCATCCTGATTTAAGAACAGTACGCTTTCTGCAACGATCCAGTTCTTGCTTTCTAAAGTGGTGTCCCAGCCACCTCAAATTCCTGTTTTTCTCACCTTAGCTATATCCAGTTCATCGTACAGCGTATAAAGCTCATTACTGTAACTATTTTTCCACATACTATTCTCGTTAATAGGACCGTAAACCATTCTTAATATTCTTCTTTTGAAGATCGGGAACGCTTTTATAATTTTTTTTTGAGAGCAGTCAATATTCACTTCCATATTTAAGTATCGGTCTTATATGGGTTTCGTTTAACACAATGGTGGTTATATAAATTAATTATACACCTAAGTTCAGGGTGTGGCACGAAGTAATAACCGACGTCCTTTGGCCCGTCTAACTCTTCCTGCATACGAAAGGTATTAATGGGCTGTGATCCGGACATGTTATAGCAATTACGGTGGTTGTGTTTGCGTTAAGTGTTCCCGTCTTTGTTGAAGGCTGCAACATGATCATACTAGGTCACAGAAGGCAATACGTCCTTCTTTTTTTTTTTTTTGTCGGGGAGGAGACATTTGATTGGAATGATGTCTGAGAATTGAATCCAGACTGGCACGGGTGATCTAAAACCCTTTACTGCTTGCAGGGCAGTGACGTTGACCACAGACTTTCATAATTGGATGGGATACGGGTCGTGAACGTCTTTTGATTACTCTGTGGTATCAAAATTAAAAATGAGGAAAATCGCTAGTAGTACATCATTACAGTATAGTATTACAAGTCGTGTTTTCGAAATGGCTACATTCTTAGGGGCAGCTCCTATTGAGCTGTTGATTTCCCGTCGTTTTCAGCTTAGGCCGGAAAAGACTGTGGTTAGTTCTCCGTTGGCACCAATGCAACGCAGTCCAAGTTGCCGAAAAAGAACTTTCCTTCAGCAATTAACTTTCAGTAGGAACCCTCTGTTAGTGCTCTGATGAGGTAGGCGGAAAACTGAATCTCCAAATCATAGTTGATTTACTTTTTACCTACATACCAGTGAGGTTTAGCTGCAAGCCTAAAGCACTTGGATTATAAGACTTGCAATTTCCTTCCCTGCGTGAGGCCAGCGAACTTCCATAGGGCATGTGTATTCCAAAATGTGACAGATGAGCTATTTACTAAGCAGAATATAATTTCTGATGGATAAAGCAATTTCCATATTAAGAAGCTGGCCAAGTATGCCTAGTTTCTGCCTTCTATCAGATGTAATTTATATGAATAGCTCTATTCAGACCTATAACAAGGGTGAACCAAAGATACTGCGCTGTTTCGACTATGTCATTGGTTCCCCAAGCTGGTGTGCTGGACGGAAGCTTCGTATGTCTCTCGCGGTCATAATGAGGAGCACTATATTTAGTCTCCCAGGTGACGATGGCTATCCTTCAGTAGCAACTGCTCAAAATAATGAGATATTCCTCCAGTGAGCAGAGTCGTCTGAGGGGACGTGGCATTGGCGGCCTTGTCAGGCTGCATGGAGTTTTGGGACTCATAAAAGTCCGCAAATTCGGGTAGGACGACAAGGTTTCGCCAGTCAAGTCTGACAGTTGAAAAAGGTTTGCGTGTAGGTGAGACCTTGAGCCTATATGTTATCGAAGGTGTTAGGTACACACGGGGAAACCGCGCCATTTGGCCGCTTCTCGACAAGGTTCCTATTGAATATTCCGAGACAGACCAGGTGTAGAGCCGTAATGCATGTGAGTCGGAACCCCGAATCAGTGTCACGCAGTAACCCGCACTCCACTACTTCTCTTAGGACCTAGTGAGTAGGATCTCGTCGAGCTTGCAAGTCGATTCCAGCTGGATCATGGGTCTGTAGACAGGACAAAGGCAGCACAGTATTGGATTCTGTCTTGGCTACAGGTAGATAAAATGCGGGTGTTACCATGTTTCGCGATACAAGTTATTGCTCGGTTAGGTGTGTATTTCAGGGCCCATTCAGTACATCATTTGGGTGTGAGACCTACTGAAATTTGAGAGACTTCTGCTGGTATCTTCTACTTCAGCCAGGATGGTTAATTTAGGCTCACTTATATGAGCAAGAGCGTAAAATCTTATCGCTTCATTAACATCTCGATCACTACCGATTCGGATGGGTTTTTCCGGCTTAAACTGAACATCTAGACTACCAGCCAGGACTCCGGCTTTTTTAGATTATGAGAAAACGACTCAAGTAATAAGCAAAAGGATGAGGTAGCAGGGATCCCATTGTTATCTTTGTCATTTTCTACAGCGATTAGTTGTCCGTGCTGGCTAACATGTTTGTCAGATCCTTTCGGATGGCGAGGTCATGAGAATGGTGGGGGCACTATACAATGGACGAAGATAGAGTCAAACCTGCGGGAAGGTCAAGAGACATAACACAGTGGCAAGTTGTGAAGTGCAAAATAATGCGAAGGAAGGAAGGAAGGAAGGAAGATAGGATGTAATAGGTATGGAGTGACGCAACGTAAGAGATCCATTCATTTACCAGTAGACATAGCGTGTCATTCAAAGCGACTCCAGTCTTTATCGACACCTCAAATGTCTCAAGAAACAACCATGCTTGCCATCCAGTGTAAATTATTTTGCATTCAATTTCTGTCATTTTCTGCACATTTCTACAGACAGACAGATTCTATATTTTCTCCTCAAAATATTATCTCTCCTTACCTCAATTATTCTCTTCCAAGGTACTCCATTGTGCGGTAAATGTGTACACTGACAGGACTGTTGTGAGTTTGTAATTATACTTACGAGTACAAATGTTACTGTTTTCTACTATCTCTCAACAAAGCCAAACATTCGAAACAAACTTCAATTTTTCGACTGGACTGAAGCTAGGCAAGTGAAAATTGGTAAGGCGGTGCGCCATTAATTGTATGAAATAATGTTTTATATCAATGCTTAACAAACTGATCGACCGAGAGAAAAGCTGACGTTATATCACGTACATTTACCGTAGCTCGTGCGCGAAAAACAAAATCTCAACAAAGCTACAATAAAATCATACAAAACAACAGTTACACTCCATGTCTGTTACGCTATAAATCTTCTAATAACTTCTCATGATTAAAAAGGGATTTTCTCTAAACGTAACACTTCCAGGTCAAGAAAGGATCTCCAACTTTTTACCACATATTTCCCTTCAATCAATAATATCAATATAGCAACAGCGCAAATTTCTAAGTTGTGAACTATAGCTGAACGAAAGATCTTCGAAGCTACAGAGTTCAAATTTCTGTCTGTCAATATTAACCATTATTTCCCCGTCACACGTAGCATGAAATAAAGTAATGGTAAGGAGCTAGAGATAAATAACTGCAGGACTTTGGTACGTTTTCTTACAAAAGATACTGTCTCGGAGGCTCAAATTCAGTGTGCGAACAGCCTAGGTTCCTTCAGCGTGACACCTCTGCTGATGTGGCACCTTGTAATTCAAGTTGGAACAGTCGTTTATTGGAGACATGTCAGCGCCGGAATTACCCATCGTTATAAAGTAACGCGATCTCTGGAGAGACTTGTCAACTAGAACACGTCATTTGACCTACAGTTTCCAGCAGTAACATGGCCTGCGTCTTAATGTAATGGGAAACCAATGACAGATAGTTTTGTGAAGTATTCGAGAATAAAACGAGAAAGAAGATACATATGGAACAAAGACGAATTACAGAAACCTTCATGATTTGGGTGTTTATCGTATTAGTACACTAATTAAACAGAAGAAAATGAGACGGAAAGCAAAAGCGGCATAAGGAGAAGGCGAGGAATTCATAAAAAATATTACACGAAAAATCTCAAGGGCAGAGGCCACTACTCAGACACAAGAATAACTGAACTCAAATATGAAACTCGAACATCGAGCAAGAGATGAAGAAGGCTTTACAAGAGACTTATTTTATAGAATCTCCTATAAAAAACTAATACAGACTGCAAAATTAAAGAAACATAGTAACTTTCATTAAGAAGCGTTTAATGTGCAAAAACGATCTCTGATATTACAAACAGAGCCGAATGAACGTCCACTTTGATATTTATTGCACAGTTACTACGTATTTCGGATACACTACATCAGTTTCTTGGTTTCTGGCTTATTTATGAAAAGGCATTAATAATATATAAAGACAACAAAGATAATAGACATAGATCGCTCTAGAACGGGCCATGAAGACCCAGACGGAAAGTACAGGTATAACTTTATTTTTTCTTTAACCTCGACGCTAGATGATGTGGGTGGTCAACGCCACGCCCCGGCTGTTTTACTCCTGAGAAACAGACCCCGCACCCATTGTGCAACAGCCTGGGTGAGCCCAGGGCCCGGATGGACGTGTGCGGAATATCTCGCTCCCACAGGGATTCGATACCTGAACCTTCCAGCCCGTAGCCAGTCGCTTTACCGACCTCGCTATCACGACCATTAATAATGTGTACATTATACATAATAGTATGCATCATACATGATAACATGCATAACACTAAAACATAATATTAAAAGAGATGTTTAGTAGTGCAACAAGGAATGGGGACATCTCTGAACGCGGTAATTAAAAAAAGGAACTCATAAACGGCTTGGTGTGCCGTACCAACTTATGGCGACGAAATACCCTACACACCAGTGTGTTTTCCTATTTGAATCATAAGGGAATTCAGGGGTATCATGGCAGCAGTATCGATCTCCATGCATGCTTGTACATTTCTAATTCCATGGATCGGAGTCTTCTTGGGAATCTCAAATTCAAAGTTATTGAGTTCAGGCACTAATGGTTCTGTTATACGTATTTCTGTCTGCCTGACATCATTAAACCCATGTACATTCAATAACTGAGAGAAATGTTTCCTCCACTTAACCAGAATTCTGTGGAAACCTGTAACCAAAACACCCTTCTCATCCTTTACTGAATTAGTTCTGGGCTGGTAACCTTTCTTAAAGTCACTGACGTCCCTATACAAGTCTCTGATATTTTTGATCTTACTTTCAGTTTCAAGTTCATCAGTTTTAGGTTTCACATATCCCTTCTTTTTTTCCCCATGAAATGTCTAATATCTTCACGTCTTACATTGTTTAGACTATCTACAATGCTTTGTTTTGGATCCTGTAACCACTCCATATTAAACTATTCTCTTACATCTAAAAATCGGGAAAAATATTCACCAAACCATGGTTTATGCTGTTGGAATTCATACAGACCTAAACTCTCTTTAGATGAGGTGTTGATAGTCTATTTATGTTCTCCCAAGCCATAGTTATGTCCACGCTATCATTTAAGTTCTCGAAATCTGCAAATCTGTTTGAAATCTTAAAGCTTACGTGATACTTTTTCCTAACCCCCAGCTCACTTTAACTTAGCTTCCAGAGATTATATCTTTCCACATTAAACTTCTGTACTGCTTGTTTAATTACAGACAATCTTTCCCTAACTTTTGCAACTACCGGATCGTGATCAGTATCACAGTCAGCTCCCATGAAAGAGGAGAATGCATTCCCCTATCTATCAATATGTGATCAATTTGATTGTGGGTCTTCCCATCAGGAGAAGATGAGACGTATCTATGAACGTTTCGGTGCGGGAACATCGTGCTCTTAACAAGTGGATTTTTCTATGTGGCAAAATTTACTATTCTAACGCCATTACCATTATTTTCCTGACGTAGACTTTTATTCCCAATTGTCGTTTTGAAAATAACCTCTCCCCCCAATTTTTCATTAAAATCTCAAACAGAAATTTAATATTGTACTTAGGAAAATGGTGGAAAACCTGCTCTAATCTCCCATAAAAGCTGTCTCTTGAAACATCACTTTTCTCCTTACTTAACGCATGCACATTCAGAACAATGATATTACACCAGCGACCTCTCAGACCTATATATGACGTCCCATCACTAACAAATTCTACTGTCTCAACTGCTGTTACTATTCTGTGGTGTAAAAACCCCGTTTCCCAATTGACAATTTTAGTTTTCTTTTCCATAGAAAAAATACAATCCCCTGCTCTTACTGTGCCCCCTTTTTCACACCTTACCTCCTCTACACATACTAAGGGTAATGCATATCTCGCTAATTCCCTAGCTACTATCGTAAGTTACCCGGACTGTACAGGATCCTTACGTTCTATATACTAAATCTCATGTCCTTTTTCATTTCTTTAGGTTGTATCAAATAATCAGTCTAGGCACGCGTCACATGTATTCTAGTCGTAACAAGGCCAGTTTTTATGGTGAGGATTTGTCAGCACTTCGCCCAACCTCCAAGAGCCCCTTGTTGGCTGTCCGCGAATACTTATTCAAAATATTCGCAGCTCCCTCCCACACTGGAGCCCATTCGCAACCTGATGCGCCATGTCGTGGTGATAGGGACCAACTTACCATGGTCGCTGTTTCTACGACTGCCTAAAACCGCTTGTATGGCCTTCGCGTCGACTCGGCCTTCCTATCATCGATTTTTCACGAAGCGACCACCCCATCTCTCTCTCTCTCTCTCTCGAGCACTTTCAGTCCCAACAAATGGAAGCGATACAACAGTTTGCCGATAGGTAGCATCACCGGTATTGAAGAAGACTAACGTACCGACTAAACCAGCAGCGTTTCCATATTGTTCTACAACTCTCCTCACGAGAGTGAGTCGCGATTAACATACGATAATGCTGCTCATTTCTTATTTATGTTCTTGAGGAATATAAATGGAAATATACCTTGTATTTTTCAAACGACTGTAGGTGACTCAGCAAGAATAGACGAGGGAACTGTCAGCAGAAACTACAGCTCGAGAATTACAGAATCAATCATTTACGTAAATAGCAGCACAGAATATTGATTCGTTTCTTCTGATTTTGTAAATGAGACAGGTTTGTTGGAGAATTTCAGAACGTAGTACAAATGTGGTGTTCCAAGACTGATCCCATAGGTTCGTAAGTCTCTAAGCACAGCGGTAAAGGTATGTTTCGTATCCCGTAACGATAACTTACAGTGTGTGTTTTTTCTATACTTTGGCTATCGGAGACAGATGATTCTTCCTACCATTTATCAACTGAAGGAGGCATGGTGTGCTTTCTCGGCTGTAGTAAATATTTAGATGAGATGTGTGCATGAATGTGATGGAAGCATGGGAAGAATAAACGAAAACGAATAAGCAGTTTTCTGTTATTTGAAAAATATCACCGAAACGGTTGGGGGCAGTAATACAGCTATAGATTTGAACTCCGGAGACGCTTGCTCCGAAACTCGACCGGATCTCCGCCAGGAAAATTACGGGAAAATATGTACCGTAACCATCCGAATCTTTTATATTTCATCTATCATTCTAATACTCGACACTACAGATTCTTCATTACTAACTGCGTCGTAAAATAAAACAAACTAAGATAGTCAGATAGTCTTTTTCCACCTACAATTCTGACACATCATAATTATTTATATAATATAAGAAGTTTGAGAGCAATATAATGTCTAAAAATCTGATACCTCGAATAATAATTTTATTTAATCTATTAAAAATTCGGAGTCTGCATATTAATATACTTTTTGCCTTATTACGTCTATTCGGACATGTTACGTATTTAAATGTCACGCAGAAAGTCATGCTGGACACTTCAGACGGCAAATCTAGACTTCGGCGAAAATAGTGCATTTTATATACACATTCTGTGTCATCTGGTTTTAGTGATGACAAATCCTATTAGAAGTTGGGATACAAAAACATTGAGCTGTACATGTAACACAAAATTATACAAAACTGCTTTTATTGAAGCTTACATGTTTTTATTATACGTTTCGCCAAAAATGTCCACAAAGTTCATTTTAAGAAAAGGCAGACATTTCATGCGTAAGACTTTTAACAGGAAAATTTTAAAAAATTTTTACATTTGCATGTGTAAAGATTTTATTTGTATACGCATGGTTATATGTTTCTACAGTTCTCATTCTACTACTATAAACGCCTTGATAATGGGCCTGCTGGACCGAAACATGTGGGAGTTTTCATCATCATCATCATCATGTTCCTGAAGGGTTAGGTGTGTTTCCTGTTCCTTGATCCTCAAGATGAAGTTGGTCCCTCCATCTCTTCCGCGGTCGTCCTATGTTCCTTCGTCCTTTTGGTTTATATTGTAGTGCTTGTTTTGGTAGTCTGTTTGTGTCCATCCTCTGTACGTGTTTTAGCCACTTTTTCTGATACTGTTTTATTTCCTTTACTATGTTCTGTACTCCCATTTTTTGCCTAGTATATGGATTCTTTTCCTTATCTAGTTTTGTTATTCCAAGTAAGTGTCTCAAAAATTTCATCTGTGCTGCTTCTAAACGTTGTTCCTCTCTTTTCTTCAGTACCCAAGCTTCACTTCCAAATTTCAATGCTGCTTTAGC
>Ga0123354_10001394_pt1 | contig 29205 bp, 15 predicted proteins | sample TergutLab28metaG_2_FD_97872 | JGI IMG/M metagenome (GOLD analysis project Ga0123354, IMG submission 97872) | Labiotermes labralis P4 segment gut microbial communities from Petit-Saut dam, French Guiana - Lab288 P4 | ecosystem: Host-associated > Arthropoda: Insects > Digestive system > Gut ... | reverse complement strand
TTTGGCGTGGGGAATTTTTTCCTTGAGCGCCCTTCTAGCGAGACTCAAAGCATTTCAGTTGCCATGGAGTGCTGGTCTGTAGAGCATCGGGCTTTCGCTGTGGAGACGTATTTCTAAAACAACGATTCTGTCGTTGCGACTCAGCGGATATTTCGTTGGCACTTCAATATTCATCGGAAAGTCAGTGTCTCTAGTCGCAATACTGTACTGTCCTGTGTGAGAAAGTTCAGAGAAAGAGCGTCTGCCGCAAAAAGAAAACGTCCAGGAAGAGAGCCTTCACTTAGAACTCCTGAGAACATCGAACGATTGCGTCAGGCTTTTGTCAGAAGTCCTCCGCTTGCGGGAATGTGTTGACAACAACGGACGCCACCTCACAGACACTATATTCAGGAAGTGAATATTGTAATAAAAATGCTTTCAGATAAAGATAATTTTAGTAATAAATTCACGTAAAAAGATAGTATACTTTTCATTTTATTGTAACTTAAAAATCGTCAGGTTTTTCGCCGGATCCTATAGTTCGTTCGTTATCGCAATGAAACAGAAAGTTAAAAATAAATTACGTTTTTATCTTGGTCACCACGTTGTTTTTAAATGCGTTCTGGTACCAAGAAATGCCTTAAAACGTTTCGAGTTGATCCTATATGAAAAGGAGTTAGAGTCGATTCCACCTCAGACGTTTTCACGACTGTCATTTTGCTATTATTGATGGTGGGAAATTATGAATGTCAAACATCGAAAAGTCCACCAATTAAATGATATTTACACCCAGTTCCATGACGATGCGTAAGTTTATTGAACGCGATGAGCAATGTATGTATAACGTAACATTGCATCACGTTGGCGTTGGCACTGGAACGCAACAATACGTTCCCTTTGTATTGTTGTTGACGTACATGTAGCTGTCAACAATGTGGTGTTCATTGTTGCCGTGGAATTTCTCTGTTGTCGAGATACAAAATATTCAGTACTGCTATCAACACTTCAAACGTGCGTAGTTCGTCATGTAAATTTCCCGATATTTTTGTCCGATTGTAACCAGATTTGGATTTTCTCTGCAGATTTTCGTAGAAGCCTCCAATAAAAAATCTCACGAAAATCCGACCAGTGCGAGCCGCGCTGATACTTGTAGGCAGACAGATAGACGGACGGACGGACGAACATGATAAAGCTACAGGCGATTTTCGCGACTTAAGCGAACGCGCCTAAAAATTATTAGTAGACGCGGATTGGACACATTCACCAAATTTATCTTAACCAATACAGAGAGACTACAGACAAATATTCCTGGTCCCAGTGGCCGTGCGGTCTAAGGCGTGGGTCTGCGGCCGCTCGCCTGCTGAGATTGTGGGTTCGAATCCAACTGAGGGCTGAGATGTTTGTCTGTTGTGAGTGTTGTGTGTTGTCAGGTAGAGGTCTCTGCGACGAGCTGATCACTCTTCTAGGGGAGACCTACCGAGTGCGGTGCGTCTTTGTGTGTGATTTACAAACCTCGTCAGGCCCTGGCCCATTGGGGGCTGCCGCGGAAAAAAAAACAACCAAAGCTGCAGTTCTCAGTGGGAGGAAATGAGCCAGAAGTATCAGTGCAGTCCTTCAGTTCTCGAAATACAATTTCTTAAAGTATATATGTGAAAAGCGTTGCTAAGACAGTTCAACAGGCAGGTGTTGCGGTATGCTACTCATCGAATCCCTACAGTATACATCCAGGTTCCTTAAATTTGCGTCTGTAATAAAACATGAAATTTTGGGGCGTATTACTTTTTAGTTCATGACATAAGGGAATGATTGCCGCCAATTACTATTTAAACATAAAAATAACTATTAATGATCTCGTCAACCGGTAATCTTCCAATCGTAATTGGAAGAAAACACGTTGGCAAAATTTTCAACATCTCACATAAATTATATTAATCCTGAATTATTACGGCTTTTTTTTTTTACTAATTCAAACACGACTGTGTTTAATTTGGAGTATAATAAAATTAGATCTACAGATACGCAAATTTTCTTCATGCAAAGGTGCATTACAGATCTAGTGCTTGGGAGAAAAACCCATGGAACCGGAACGCATACGTTATAATTTTGCTACGTTATGAGTTTCGCTCGCGGTTGCACAAGAATTCGTTGCATGGCTGTTACTCGTTTGTATTGTTAGGATACTATCTCAGAACGTCATTGATGACTTACATGTTGCACGTGTTACTTGGAAGATATCAGCTGAATTCATTTCCGGTTTATCTTCTTCTCCTAATTCATTGTCTTTTTTAAGACGTGTCTGTTAAAACTTTCCGCGTGTTCTTTTTTTTTTTTGTTTGCTCGTTTATTCTTGTGTTTGTTTCATTACTGTAACATTCCACGAATTTGCTCACGTGTATGACGTCACCGTACTGAGTGGGGATGGTCACGTGTTGGGAAAAAGTCAACTATTGATCATGACGTCACGACGTCGGCGTCGTCGCGAACAGTCGTGTAAGAGACGCCTTGGTAGGCTAAGGTGTGTAGTGATTTGTATTAGTTATTACTAGTTGGGCATGATGCTGCCAGGATATTGTTGTTGAACTTGTGTCGTGTTAACAGCTGAGGGACAGGGGGGGAAGGGGAGTGAAGTGTTGGAACTGGTTCAAGCCAGACCTTTATCTATAAATACTAGTTCCGGGAAGGATCTGGCAGTTCCGACGTGGACGTTGAGTTGTAAGGTGTGGTGTAGAACTTTCTGTGTAGAGGGTCGACACTCTTTACTGACAGGTGGTTTACGTTGTATGGGTAAGCAGCTTTTATATTCTTTACTGGTAAATTATGTCGCTTCGTTTCGTGTGCTGCGCATGCAGGATAACAACGTGCTCATCACACGGCCATATTATTGCGTTTGGATTTACGCAGTTGCTCATAGTCGCAGTATGTTACAAGTTGGCTTTGACATTTGCTTCACCATTTTGCCACAGTTTTATTCGCTGTTCATTTTGTAAGCTCCTAATTTGTATGTCATCTTGTCTGTGTTAGTAACTTAAAAGAATCACACACAAATTAGAGACAGTTATCAGAATACACATTCAGACAGAACCTTGAGTATTGACTACCGAAAAGCGCGGTGTTTGAGTCGAGTGACTACAGAGTTTCAATTTTAGATTACAACATACCATACGTGGGAAGTAGGGATTTTTTGAATTGGGTTCTTTGCTGTCGGTACTAAAGTATGCCACGTGTAAATGTAGGAGAAGGGGGACAAAGGTAAACTGTTTTTGTAATTATTGTGGGACAGAGTGAAATTAATTCGAAATTTAATATTTTCACATGGGTGTTGATGAAGATTGCACTCGCCTGAGGTAGTACGCTTTGTAGAGTGGTGTTGGGTACCAACCCTTGCTGCCTACGTCTTCAAGTTAGTCTGTGTTTTACCTTGAAGATGGAGGCAGCAAGGTCCTCCCAGATGCTAACACTTATATACGAACCTACACGATGTCATATCCCAGAAGACTGTAATGTTCACTCATCTAGTTTGTATGGCAACAAAAGCTGATACATGTATGCCCTCCAAGCATCTGTCAGCAGACTACATTCAAACGAAACATATCAGATTTCTTAAGTCACAGAAGATAGAGGGACTGTGCACTAGATGGCATTGAGATTCATGTTGTGGGCTACTTTACACCCTGCTGGGAATGGAACCATGATTCACCAGCTGTGCAGCCATAGTCATAGCCACTATACCAACAGAGTTATGCAGATAAAAATGCCTTGTTACAATACAGCAGTGTTTGTTACTAGAATTTTTTTGTCAAATTTGTGTATTTAAGACAATAGAAGAAGAATGCTTATATGCAATATAGAGGACTGGAAGGACTATCTGAACCAAAATGTTACTGCACATCTCACTAAACAAGAGTCATTCATGTCCATCAAACAGTTGTATGAAGACCACATTTCTGTAAGTCATATTACAAGTAATACACAGACCACAAAACATACCAGGTTGTCAAGACTGCATTTGGGACACTACTTTCATACATTCGTTTACAATTTGGTATTCTGACATGTCTGTACATAAAGTCAACAAAAGTGGGGACATTCATATGAGCAGTTTTGTAACATGCCATGTACCAAATGTGAGGTCCATTCATTGGATGTCTGGAACCTGGTGATTATATTTGGAGATGTAAATAATATTTTAATGTGTTGAATGGACACACAACCATTGTTTTCAAAATTTTTCTGCGCGGGGATCACTCTAGTAGCATATCAACACATCTTGCAACGCGCAATGCAACCATTCCAACAATAAATCTCTGTTGCTGGTATTCCCTTCAATGTGGTACCATGGATGACAGTTGGCGTGATGTACAAGTGCCGCCCTGTATTCCATTTGATGAGTGTGACAATATTTGTACAGCTGAACTAAGAAAACAGTGCAGCAGTTGCTGTCATGATAACATCATGAAACATGTTAAATCAAATGTGGATGAATGAATTGACTACTGAAGGTCATATACAAATAGATTACTGCGGACAGTCACTGCTTCAGGTTAGCTTTTCATTTCAGTGACATGTCATAAATACTGGTTCTGTTACAGAGCGTGAGAAGAGTCTCTTAATAACGGATCCCCCTGTAGAGCCTATAAGCAGCTGCAGGGATGAGTCTGGGTATGTGCCAACGGTTGGCCGCTGGGGAAGCGAGTGGCCGAGTTGACTCGAGACTGAAGACTGGGAACATCTAACGGGGAGTGGTGAGTGGCCTGAGGGCCACCCCTTGCCCCTCCCCTCATGGGGTAGCCCAAAAGCGGCACTTCGTGTGCCAAGCGTGGAACAGTATGAGGACCTTGCCTCAAATGTGGAATTGACTGTGCAGCAGCTCCTGCAGGCACATAACTACAACAGTGTTGGCAATCTGCTCAGGTGAGTGTGAATAGTAGGACTGTAACATACTATTTTTTATAGCGTTCAGTAGTGTTAGAGAACTGAATGGTTAGAAGACTAGTTGTGACTTTATGATTAGTGAACTAGTACAAGAATGCAGAATAATGTACATTGAGTTTGCTTCATTTGTATTATTGTTTTACGGTGATTTAAATTGAGGAGGTTAAGAGTAGTCACAATATGTAGCATTGGCAGAGGAAAAGGAAGCATGTTCTATACTGCAGTTGTAAAAGGGCATGAAAGCAACCATTTGGGAGAACTAATGACAAGTGCCAAAGTAAACCTGTGGGAAATACAGTGCAAAGGTGTGAATTCTTGATGGAAAATTGTGTTAAAAAAAACAGACACTTTGAAGATTGACAGTCAGGTTGGAGAAAATGTGAATGCTTGGAAGAGAATGAACTGGTTGCATCTTGTTTCTGCAGGTGAGCATGCAAATTCCAGAATGTGAGTGACTGTTTAAAAAACTTGTATGTCTTTTCACATGCGCAACTTTGCTGGACTGGAAGGAATGTTGAAGGAAGTGATCATCGCCTATATGTTAGGGTCCTGTTCAAGGAATTACCTAGATAGTGAATTTTTTAATGCAATTATCAATCTCATTATCTCCTGCATTTGCTAAATACATGTGCCATCATTGGAAACACCACCACTGGTGTGGGTGTGGTCATTGCAAAGCCTGGACCCATTTAATTTGTTTGCTTCTGCTTAAAGTGATTTTAGTTCATCTTGCCTCTGTCAGTGAGAACTGAAACATAGCACACATATGTCTGACACTTTTTTGATCTAGTGTGCAGTTTATTAATAGCCCTGAATGTGTTACAGTTTTCATCACATTGTGTTTATTTAGATTGGAGTTGTTGTGTGCAGGTAGATTGGAAGAGCTAAGCACTTCATTATCTTGTGAAAGAACATATGCTGCATTGTGTTTCGAGTGGCTCGTATCTGTCAGGGCACAGTGTATTTTCTTTACATTTAAGGTTCTGTTTTCGACATGCACCAAATGTTGGACTGAAACAAAATAAGTAGGTAGGTTTCACCCTTTTTATAGGCCACGAAGGCCCTTAGGGTGAGTAGAGGTATAGCTCTACTCTTTCTAGGACCTCGGGACTAGATGGGGTGGGGGAACAAAGTAAGTCAAATGTTTAATAAAATATTTCAAATGGAACATTATCAGATGTGTTGTAGAATAGCTGTAACTTGCAGATTTAAAGTCTGCCTCAGGAGTGGCATCATATTCATTGATTGGCATTTTGTTAGCAGTAGTTTAATAAAAATTTAAGTGTCACTTTTGTATTTGCTGTGTAGAAAGTGATGACTGTCATTTTGTGACTTGTTTGTAGGTTCTTTGAAGAGTTCCGTGCAAGTAGGGATTCAAACTTGGCACATTTCTACCGCAGTTACTTGCCACCAATCACACCTGAACATTACACCTGTGTTGGGTTAGCCCTTGAATTACTGCGGCGACTAGCCAACCTTGAAACCAAGTTCCCTGGGCTTACCAGTCGACTGTATTTGGCCTCATGTGAAGAAGTATGTACATGTTCACCTACCGTATAAGTTACAGGTTTTTTTAATGTAATTTCAAACTGAAACATACAGAAAATAATTCAGTTTGTATCAGGTACATTATCTCCCATAGTTTGGTAGTCTGCATTGTGAATTTCCTTTAGACAAATTGTCTCATGAACCCTTAACCGATATTAAGTAGGGTCCAGTGATTAATATTTACCGTGCAAGATTTTGATATGAATATGATTACTGCAAACTTTGTAGATGTGATTGGTATAAAAGTTGGTTTTCTGTCAGTGGACTAAGTAACACTTAAATTTTTGTGAACATACTGGAAAGCGTAGGTGGGCAACTGTATGGGTGTTTATTCACAGCTTGTGTGTGCCTTAGATTGTCATATGAAGTTGGTATTCAGAGAAACAGATGCATAGTAGAATTTGTTTTAACATCTCAGCCTTCAAAATTAATATAGCCCTGTGCTGCATTTATAGAAGAAGTTGAAAACAGGATGTAGTTTACAAAACTTTTTAGTCAGAGCAGATGACAGACAGCTGGAATAGCATAGTCAGTACAGCAGCTTGCTACAGGCTGGACGGTTAAGGGTTTGAACCCAGGTAGGGGCAAGAAATTTTCTCTTCTCTCTACCCATCCAGACTGCCCGAAGGCCCCACCCAGCCTTGCAGTGAGTACCTAGGCTCTTACGCAGGGGTAGAGTGGCTGGGACATGACATTGATCACCCACCACCATCTGGCACCAAGGTTAAGAATGAGTGCCTCCTGTGGCTTGTTAGAGGGCGAATTTTATGTTTACTACAGGCAAGTTTAGTGAGAGACTGCATGTGTAATTCTTAGTATGGCCTGCAAAATTAATGAATTTATTACTGTGCATGTAAAGTTCATTTGATTCTGCAGTAGCTGTGTGTTGGGAGACACTAGTTAAAAACCTGCCATTTAAGCAAATGAGCAATCAGTGATGCAAGTGATCCAAAACACAGCATTCCAAGAGATTCAAGTCTCAGGATCCTAATCATTATAATTGTATATCCCCACCAATATTGATAAAAGGGAATATAGTGTACCACTTCACAGGATGTATGTATATGCGTATCATGGAAAGTTTGCAAAAATTTCCTGGGCTGCTCTAATTACAAGAAGAACCCACATCCTCTTTGTGTATTTCATGTACCTCTAACCATGCATCTGGGAATGGCTGCCATTAGGGGAGCTTTGTTGCACAGGCAGCCTGCATGCACTGGGAGAGCCATCATTCTGTTTATATGTTCATACACATTAAATGACATCACTTAATTATATGTGTACTGAAATCATAATTGTATTGCTCTGTTGTAATTTTGGTGTGTCATGATAAAAAGATGAATACTACAAGTAAGGTTGGAAATTATTGCTCTAACAATGGTGTTATTAACCCATTGCATCATAAGGAGTTTGTTTTTTCTAGAAACACAGACCCTGCGGCTTTGAATGCACGCATTGCACACCACACTCCAATATAAACTGCTTGGTGATTTCAGAACACCAATGTCTGTTACCTTTCTGTTTAATGTAAACCATGCCTTGTCCAAGAAACTTTGAGCAATAGATCAGTAAATCTATTGGCTATTTGCAATAGCAGCTTCTTTTATTCCAGTATGTAGGAAAGAGTTGTATATCTTTGTTTTAAAAGGTTCTGGTTCCCTCTTATGTAAGAATTTTGACACCCCACTTCAAACACTGGAACGATTTGTGGGGCACATTACCAGCTGAGCACTGCTATTGTCCACCGTGTCTGTAGTTAAAACTAAAAATTTTCATATTCTCTTTTATTCCATTATTGAATCTTCCATTTGAGATTTTTCCTCTATTTGTATTCTTCTTTTACACAGTAATGTTGACCTGTGACATTTCTTCTTTCATTGACTTTTAACCATGGTGCGTACTTTGCAAAACAGTTTGCATTTAATCTTTCTTTATTCACCGGACTGTATTTCTGAATGCACTGTCCATTTGCTGTCTGGGACACAACTTGTCTAAGTGCCTGTGTCATATACCAGTGTCAATAAAAGGAAGACTGTGAACAAGTCCTTTAAGCAAGTAAGGCTTAAATTTTTCCGCAGGGATATGGCTAGAGGTACTCTATAAAATACAAGATACAAATTTTGCATATTTATTGGAGATTTTGCTTGCAGTCCATAGATGATGTGGATGGTTATGTCAGAGAAGAACCATGCAGGACATCTGTGGAGAAGGAGCATGTGTTGGTAGCACTGCGTGTGGAGGTGGCAGGAAGACCAGGGATATTATTGCTGGATCCTGGTTATCATATAGCGAGAGCTATAACTGTCATGAGTGACGGCCTCTACCCTCATACTGGTGAGATAGATCTGCTGTTTCAATTTTTTAAGTTCAAGTGGTGAACCACTTTAACTTAACTCTCATTTGCAAAAAGATGGAGAAATGTAGGAATTAAAATAGAAGGCTGAAGAATGAATGAGAGAGGAACAAAGTAATAAAGTATAGTGTTGGGAGGGCAGAAGGGTAATAACCAAATTTTTGTTATGAAGTATTAATGCTTTTCAAAGTAATACAGTTAAGTATCAAGTTCTTCATGTTATATACCCCCTATTACTTTATTATTTCTCAAAATGTTTATTGTATATTCCATTATAATTTTGAAATCATGTAAATCTAATAGTGGTGTACTCTTTGCCTGTTTGATACTTGATATTGATATTTGACTTCAGATATTCAATTGTTCTCAGGTTGGTTTACACAGTCAGATGAAACACACTGTCGCAAGGAATACCAGTACACCTTGTCACCAGATAGTAAATACATTATATGGCGTGACCGTGAAACTCGCAACGGACTAGAGTCCATCTCCATGGCTGTTGTGTATGTGGGTCGTCCCTTTCAATGTCCAGTAACTGTAACTGAACGTCGAAACCTCGTGTACAACTTTCGAAGTTTGCTGTCAAGGGACACCAAAGGACACCTGGTGGCAGGAATCTATTTTAAGATAATTGATAATGCCAGAGAGACAGTGGACAATGGTTCGTTTAGTTTCACAGCTTTCCATCAAGCAGGTGGCAATACAAAGCGACTAAAAGTGGATTTCAACAGGTACCTTGGCGTGAAGCATATGTCATCCAGTGATGAAAGGACTGATGCAGCAATCCGTCTGTGCGGCCAGCAGTTGGGATTACAAACAGGGCAGTTAGAAGCAATACTCACCAGTCTAGCCACACTTCTTGCAGATGACAGTTTCCGAATACAGTTGCTGGGAATAAACAAGGATATTAACAATGTTGCATGCGATAACTAGGTGGAGCTGCACCGGTGCCAAGCCACGGTACCGGTGCCATGTTGCCAGGGAAACATGCCCTTGTGGGAATATATAACTTTGTGTTGGGTTTTTGCTGCTTTTATGTTCGGTGTATTATGTTCTGTAGTTTTATAATTACTGGACAAGATTTATGTTTTATGTGAATGTCCATTTTTTTGTGTTTTTTTTATATCATTTCCAATGGAATCACTTTAAACAGCCTTTTGAGATTGCAATCCATATAGACCAAGCTGTAGTACTAGTATATGATTAGACTGATGTGCATAAGAAAAGCACCAATTTGAAAGTTTTACCCTTTCATAATTAAGATTCAGCTGTGGAGAATAATAATATGAAATATTCTGTGACGAAATAAGTGCTTTAATTAAGTAATGAATATGAAATCACTGCAGTAACTTCAGATTTATTGTTGCTTATATTATTTATGCTGTAATGAGTGGCTTTTACAGTATTACACATTATGCATTAAGATAAGAAACTGACCACATGCATACAAAATGCAAATGTGTTATATGTCCTCAATTTATTGTGTACACAAATTTCAGCCTATAAAGTGCGACACTGTTACGTACTCAAAAATTAATTTTTATTTTATTGTGAGCTTTTATTCCTGAAATGTTGGATGTAAATCAAACCATATTTTATTTAGTGTGACATACACCAGTGACCATCATAATTAAACTGAAAAATGAAGTAACTAAACAAACCTAGTTGCATTGTTCATCTTTATTGTGTGAAAGTGGCAGTGTATGCAGTTTTTAAGAAGAACTAGCATTATAAACCTTACATTCATTCATTCATTCATTCATTTTGTTTCTATTTTAGGAACCCATTACTGCTTCTAACTGTACCATAAGAATGTTAAAAGACACTAGAGCCCCTTCATTTTAGAGTTACATATATTTTATCAAAATGCCCTGTTGCTTGAAACTGCAAGTCCCTCCCCCACAGATAAATACCTAAATGAAAGTTAATTCCAGTAATTTAGGTTCGTGAAGACTGTACTTGTGTCTTTCATTTACAAAAACATCATCAGAAAAAAAAAGGCATGTACATAATGCAGTGACACATTTGCGTGTGCCAAATCTAGTGCCGCTTTAGTCTGATGTTTTGATTCAGCACAATTGCCTGACATTAAGCTTTTATAATGTGACATCTCTGCAGATGTGACTGGAATATCTGATTGAAAACTAAAGACTAAAAACTTTTCAAAGGCTGTTTAAAAGGTGCATAATAAAAAACAGTTATTGTATTCACTGTCACTGCATGTACAGTATATGATGAATGTTATAAGTTACTGACTCATAATAATTCAGTCCAATATTTAATGCTTATTGCTTGATTTTTATAATAGAAAGGATGTGTTTCCCTGGAGATAAGATGTTCTTTTGGGGCAAATGTTTGATCTTTGAAACTTCAGTTGATACGAAGAGTATGAAATGGTTGTAAACAAATACTAACAAAGATTATTTGTATACACGCATATACACACACAGACACACGTCTTATTTTTTCATTTTAATTAACCTTAATTTAGATATGTTTATATTTTACATTGCACGTAATACCTTGTTTTAATTAACTATATTAGGGACAAATCACTGGATCATCTGTATTTCCATTCCAAGTTGTATAAAGTGGAATTTTGTTTGATTTTCTAGTACTGAACAGTATAATCTCAAATATTTTTATAAATAATTTTCATTTATTATATCGGTTCTGCAGTGCTATGTAACATATTACTTATAATAAACCGATAAGTTAACAGTCACTTTTATTGTAAACTGCTTTTGAACACAGGTCATTACATATATCATGAGGTTTAGGTCTACCTGGGATAATGAAATACAAATTCTGGAATTGCACAGAGGCTACCACTACTTTAACCCTTAAAAGCCCAGTGGTTACAGCATTTACCACCAGGTTTAACATTTGACACTTCACGAATCTGACCACAAAGTGCATGTATGTGTTTTGTATGGGTCTCGGAACAAACAGTGATTATTTCCATATATGGCATACAGTGACTGTTCTTCGTAACTGAGATGGTGTGTGTTTATTGTGGGCTACAGGCTCTATCTTCAAATATAATTCAATTTAAGTTCAATCTTCAAAGGGTGAAGACAAATTTCTCTTTACAGTCAAAAACACACCACACATCCCCGTCATTTAACTTGGTACGTAGATGTATATACTGGTATTTTTGCTTCACAGCTGATGACGATCTGGGTTTGTACACTGTATGGTGTTAAGGTCATACTTATGTGGAAGAATCTTCCATTTCCATCTGTATGCTTCAGCATTCACCTTGACCCACATTCACTCACCCTGCCCACACTGAAGATGAAGGCACAAGGTGTCTCCAAAACAAACTAAAACTACATGGTGTGAAGACCCACAATACTGTTGAACAACAACTGCAATTCAAACCTGAACACAACATTTCCACTTTTTGACCTCCTTCCAGGATTTAGGTGGAAATGTGGGGCCTGTACTACAGAATGGCCATAATTTATTCATTACATTACACACATGCAGACACATCAAGAAACAGCAAACATGGGAGTGATTTACCATGCTATCTACACCATGACAAACAGATGGTAAATTACTGAAACCTGCACCTAACACCCACCCAAATATCAACACATTATCATAATAACTTGTACTTTTTATTGTGCTGTTGGTTTACATGATTTTCATTATACCTTTGGACTGGTTGTGATACTTTCAAAATACTTTTCACATATCTAACCCATGCATTTTATATCCCTGAAGATGGCCACATGGTTGGCAGAACATACAGGTGTTCATTATGTATATAAACTAATTTTAATACACTTATCCGAATCTCTTGGTACCATTATATATATATAATTTGAATAATGCACAGACCATAGATCATATAAAGCTTTTGTACTTTGTTTTATTCATATTTGTAACATGATGAATTAATTATGGCCATCATGCATACTGTGTGTGTATACATGTGTTCAACAGTAATATTTTACATATGTGACTGATTTTTCAAGACTGGGAAGTTCACACCATTTTTATATTTTGTAATGTCAATTTCAATGATCCACTTTTATCACACACATTTCCAAGGGGGTGAAGGGAGATACTAGATGTCCTTCAATCATCACTTTTACATTAAGCAGTGGTTTATGACACAGTTAAATATCTTGAGAACAGACTTAGAAAACTATCAATTGATGACTTCATAAACTGTATATGTAAAAAATGCTGCTGCTGCTGGAATTCACTACCTGCAAAGGAGTCCATATATCTTTGAGACCCCCTTCCCTTTCCCAGACTGTGATTCACCACGATTTGATCACCCTGCTATATGGAACGTAAAAATTAAAGGCTCTTTATTAGGTAATTTTCTGTATACTCACTCACTTTACATATAAATATTCTGAACATTATGTTCTCCAATAACCTTAATGTGTTCTTTCTTTTGAGTGGGGAGAAGAAGAAGAAGAAGAAAAAAAATATATATATATATATATATATATTTGTTTCAGAATTTAGCTGTGTCATATACAGAAGCTCTTCTACTGCTCTGACAAACCTCTCTGTCACATCTTCAGGGTGAACAGAAACCTGAAGTTGATAACAGAAACATATGCAGACTTGGCTTCAACCCATAATGCCTTTAAACCTTACTAGCCAGGGTTACACATTAGACATGTGCCACAAAACCTAACAATAGAAAGCAATAAAATTAGTTCCAAGGACCACAGTCATTTCTGAAGAGTATCAACTACTGAGGGAATACAACAGTTTTGCACAATGCGAACAGAAAGCAGGACAAAACAAATAACATCCTTTAAATGTGCGGCAAAGTTCAAATATCTGAGCAGACTGAATCTGGGGAATGCCTGGTACCATACAGTCCAGAATCTTTGAAGTTTGCTATCCAAAAAATACAGATTAAAATATACAGAACTATAATTCTGCCTGTTGTTGTTCTCACAACGGAGGAAGACCAAAGGCATTTGACAATACAGTGCTGAGGTAACAGGGCACTGCTTAATGAGGAGGTGCATACAGGGTTTTGGTGAGGAAATGTGAGAGGAAGAGACCACTTGGAAGACCCATGCATAGAAGGTTATTAAAATGGATCTTCCCAAAAAAAAGGCGGATTTCTCAACTGCCTGAGGACCTAATAACTTCTTAAGATGGACTGTGCTCGATGTAGTTAACAGTTTTTGAGTAGCAGCAAATATTTAGAGAATAGGTTTCTGAACAGCAGTAATTTAGGGTACAACAGTTTTCCAAACAGTGGCAACTATTTAAGGAGCAACAGCACTTGATCAGCAGAAACTCTTTAAAGAACCTATCAGTTTCTGAACAGTAGAGACTGTTTGGTGAATTTAAGTGTCTGATCAGTGGCAATGATCTAGGGAATGTAATAACAGTATCTGTATAGTAGCAACTATTCCTCAGTGTCTGCCAGTTCTCTGAAAATTACAGAAATGCGTATTACAAATATGAGTTTTCTCTGCACTTATTTATAGCTTAACCTCCCTACGACCACTAAACTTTTTCTCTTTGTGGCATTTGTTTTCACCCAATAAATTAGCTTTAAGAGGACAGACCAAAAGTTGGCTTGTCCCAATGAACTCCCATTTGTCCAGATTAGTTTCCTGTCATTCTGTATGGCAAATACAAGGATAAGTTCCTGAACTACTAGTTTTGTGTAAGAATATAAAAATTTAGCAGTACTAGTTTCATGGGTATATACATAATACACATCCGTCCTAGACTTTCTTTAAAGTCTGTAAATAGCTTATTTATTGCCCAATTGCAAAACAATTGTTTTTGGCTGAAAATTATGTGAAATCCCAGTACTAGTCCAAGTACATTTGTGTCACAATGTTGAAGCATGACAATCTATGATGATGAATTTTGAAGTTTAGTTACTTTAAACTGATTACTACTACCATATAAATTTTTTCATCTGTTTCATAGTACCCTCATAACATGCTTGCATTACACAAATGTAAGCAAGGACAAGCTGTATGCTCTCAGACAACATATGCCTACCCAGGTACAGTATTGTACAATTGATTATAAACAATGTATTGCAAAATTTACCCTCCCATCTTGCATGTTAATCTGATCCTTGTGTACCAAAAACTTTCACCTCTCTTAGGCTCAAATACGCTCAGCATGCTGTTCACACACACACACACACATCCTCTATGTTATATCCTTTCGTGAGAGACCCATACAAAAAAAACACGTTAAATTTTCCAAAACAAGTCACCCTCACCTCACCCAACCTCCTGTACCCACATCAAAACAGTTACACCTTGCCATTCATGAACCCTCAAGTTAGGCAGATGCATTCAGAATATTATATGAACTTCTTAGTATTATATACCTGCAACAAGAAATTCCACCCTCCCCTATTACCTGTTAATCTTGATTCCTTTTTGTAAGAAAAGTCACCTTCCAACCCATGCACATTGGCTGTACTATTACAATGGCGCATGCATACATTTTAGACAATAATGTGTTACACTTTTTCAATAAGCCTATTATTAACCCCTTGCCTGCCCCCAAGTTACAATCCAGCTGGAAGGCCTGTCATACCATGGGGTGTAAATTCCTCTATCCCCACACAATAAATGTTAAGAATGTGAATTTCTTGTCCAAGGACACACGTACAAATGTCTACTGGTTAAATGTCACCATGTCTAATGTGACCCATGTTCCCACTACAACTACTATATACTCTGTTACCCATTTCATCATCCTACAATGCAGACTCATGATGTTCCATTTGTGTCCTCCTACTGTAATTCAGGTCATACCACAGGTTCTGCCCAATTTCCATATACATTATATGACAAGTCTGATTGTGGAAGGGGACAGGGAAGCAATAATTTGAGGGCCACAAAAATTTTTAACAGTTGCACACCCAGTGTTTCCTTTTCTGACTGAACAATCTATCATTTAATATCTCCTGGTTCAGCAGACTTCATTAGGACCAGAATAAATGAGAACAATGCCATAAAATAAATGTGCAGAAGATTACAACAATTTTAAGAATTTTCACACTGCCTTGCAATACATAAAAATATAGGTTCTTGATATGAAGAGGATATGCTGCAGTGTTTCCAAGGAAGTTAAATAACTGCGCATCTTTCATTTTTTGCAGACATGAGTCTTACACACAAAACCTCAGCCACTAATATCTGGGTAATACAAAGCTGTATGTGTGTGATATATATATATATATATACACACACACACACAGTCATGAACACAACAATATTGCAATTAGTAGCAATACATAAGATACAACTACATGTTTCGGCCCTGTATGTAGGCCATCATCAGTCCAAAGAAGTTGGCCTACATACAGGGCCAAAACATGTAGTTGTATTTTATATACCCCCACTAATTTTTTTCTTCCCATATTTTTTTTTTTCCCCCCCCCCCCCCAAAGTACTAAATGTCTTCTGAGGTGTGCCATCCCCTTGTGTGTTTAAACTATAAGATGAGGTAAATTCAGCCAAAAAAACAACTATAAATATATGGCTAAATGATGGTGTTTATTAGCAATGGGAAAAAGCTACATGTTTCGGCCTATAGCGGCCATCTTCAGGTTTTGACAACTTTCTTGCTAAAAGAGTTTTATATAATATGCCTAAACCATGTGGTGATGTTGTCTCAACATCACCACATGGTTTAGGCATATTATATAAAACTCTTTTAGCAAGAAAGTTGTCAAAACATGAAGATGGCCGCTATAGGCCGAAACATGTAGCTTTTTCCCATTGCTAATAAACACCATCAGTTAGCCATATATTTATAGTTGTGTTTTTGACTGAATTTACCTCACCTTATACTAAATGTCTGCCATGACCATCAAATAAAATGCTTGTGTATTTCAATTATAAAAGGATTAATAAGTGTGACATAAACTTGTTTCTCACAAAGATTTATTTTTAAACTATTTTAACATACCCAACCTTCACAACTGAAAGCACAATTATGTAACACAACACACTGTGGCAGTACACATAAATAAGAAGTAAAATGTACTTGCCCAAACCAGAAGTACAAACCAACTTCCAAACCTACCATGAAGATAGATCCATTATATTAGTTGGCCATATCTTCATTATTACTATAATAATGACATCCTATAACTAATCACTGAGCTCCCAAGATGATATGGAAGTTGTACTGATAATATGAATACATACATGAAAGCTGGTAGGTTATTCCAATGCTATGTGTAACATGAACTATAAAGTTTACAAGACAACACAGGATGAGAATGACTACAATCTTCATCAATAATCTACACTACTGGAACAGTTTACTTTATAAGAAATGGTACAAGGATAATCATTTCTAGTTTACTCAAACTGTAATTTGGAACATTTAAGATTACAAGTACAACTGAAAACATTCCACTAATCCTTTAAAACAGAATGAAAATATCTTCGGCCTTAAGTGATAAAATTTACTACATGTATAATACAGTATTTACCTTAGGTTTCACTTGAAAATAAAAATATGCTGCCAACATTTTCTTGATCAGTATTACACTTTGAATTATTCCATACTATCTTACTTCATTGTGTTAAAGAAGGAAAAACTTCACTTGAAACTGTATTAATGATCACTGCCAACTATACAATTTCTTTACCACATACTGGAGGGAAAGGAAATAAATTTCCCTTGCCTATGGTTTAACCTGATTTAAGGGAAAGTTCAGTAACGGAAGAAAGAAAAAATACCTTTCAATACTATAATATACACAAGTTCAATAGTTTACAATTTTATGTGTAACAATAATTTCCACCTTTTTCTGAAACTGAGTATATTAATAAATGCTACACTTTCATTTCTCTACCATCATAACCCTTCTTATTGTTACACTGTTTTAAAGGCTTTACTTCTGTTTTAAGCCAATGTCTTGCAGTCTGCCAAATGAATATATTTATGTATTCTGCAATAAATTTTGCACATATCTTGTTTAGAAGCCTTCATTCCTTTCAAAATAATAATTAGTACCAAAATCCCACATTCATCTTTATATAAATACAACAGAACGATTTCTTTTTTTGCCAAAGAGCTTCCAACAACTTACACAGCTAGACCCATGTTACATTCTATGTAGCAGGGCAAGAGGCACTAGCTCTCCCCTTAGTGCTTCAAAGCCTGTCCCGCTCTCTGCTTGAAACAGTACCTAGTTATAACTACTGCAGTAACATTTTTATCCTTGTATATAACGTGGAAAGCCACAGGAATTGGACTGTAGAAGACAGGGACAGTGAGGAATAAGAAATTAGCTTCATAAGTGTCACATCACACCACATTTGAATTAATGGAATAGAACTTGCATGTAAAAGATAACATCTGTCCACAGGATGTCCCAGATAGCAAAATACATAGCAGACATAATGTGCCTGTGCTTTGCATTTTATGAATACACCAATACAATATGAGACACAGCTCAGCACTGATGAAACATTATCAGTTCCAGAGACAAATTACATTTTCAGAACATACATGTTTTGTGTTTCTGCACTGTAATCACTGCAACAAGCTCAATGAACTTAACACAGCAGTACTTTACTCTGATCAGCAATGACCTAATATTCCAACATCCTTTCATCATATTTCACTCTTAGGGACAAAGAAAAAAGCTAATTATATTTCTGAATTAATTAATACCTCAACATCCACTCCCCTGACATTTAAAACTCTTCTCCTGCCACAAAGCACGTGCATGTACAAATATATCATTTCAGGCATCGAGTATTTTGGTGAGATTACACAATCGTCTACTATCGCCTTAACTTTAATCTTGGAATATGGCCCTATTATTCAGTCAATCAAAATGCATGATGTTTATAGCTTTCACACAAAAGAAACAGAAAAATATAACTGGCTCAATGGTCATTTCATGTAGTTACTGTCCCTGGGCAAGTACCATGCCACAAAGACTTTTGGCGAAGTGGTCAATTTCGTGTTCTGGCCACCCATTTGATAGGGGCCTCGCACCCTGAGAGTCTGGAAGTGGTGATGTAAACTCTGGCTGTTCACAGCACAGCGGTCACACAGCTTTACTTCTGTCACTCAGGCCCTACTATAAATGTTCTTGAAAGTAAAAGTAAAGACTGTATTCAAAAGGTAAGTCATTTTCTATGAAAATGTAATACCAGCATTTTACAAAATCACACTACTACATAAAAAAAATACAAATTAAAAATTAAGGATGCTTTTGAAAAAGAGGTTCATAACTCTAACCTGGGAATAGAGTACGTGAATTACTGAGAAGTCTGGAATAAGTAATGGAAGGTAAATGCTACAACATGTCAGATAATGGAACTTTGCAGTTTTACAGCTCATTTATAAACAGTAATACTTTTCATGCCACCTCACATACATTACAAACTTTACAGAAAAATTTCACAGAAGGCTTACAAGCAGGTACTTGCTAACAGAGTCCTATACCAAGAAAGATGATGCTTTAATGGAACACAAATTTCACCTTATACTGTAAACACATGCCCCACACAGACTGTTTCCATGCACACATCACAATAAATGTATCTCAGACAACATTATTTACTAGGGCAATGGGTGGCTGTTTCAGCTCCTGCAAAACCACTATGAAGTCAAACACAAAATATTATAAGGAACATTCAATCACACCTGAGGGTTTGGCACCGTAACTGAATATTCCTGCAACCATCATCATAATCATCTTTATTCTTTTCCATAAATCCAATCACAGAACCATATGATGTGGAAATGGTCACATAACAAACATTTTATAAATAAAATTAAACACAGCACAGTTAAATTTAAATATCAAGTAATGAGGAATCAGAAACAGTCATCAGAATTTAACCAGATACTTCAAACAACCATACATCAACAGCCAAGAATGACTTTTCTAATCCTTGTCATAGGAATTATGAATTGAGGAGACAAATCACTAAAAATCTACCTAAACCTAAAAGACAAGCACATAACATGCGTGGTTATCTATTACAGTTAAATAATTTCTCCAAGGTATAAAATGAATTAGAGTTAAAAAACCCTTTTAGGGCAAGATGAAAACGTTCCAAATTGTTCATTAAACTTTTTATGTCTGCTGGGAGGTGATTGAAAATCCTCATTCCAGAGTAAAAAGCCCTCTTCTGAAATTTAGTCAAATTGGAGATGGGTGGATGAAGACTGGTATTGTATCTAGTATTAAAGTTATGACCATATTCACTGTGTAAAGATGTTGGTTACTCACTACGTATAATGACACAGTATTTATGTATTGTGAACGCAAAGGTAGTATTTTCATCTTTTTAAATACACCTCTGCAGGAATCCCTACTGTTTGAATGTGTTATGATCCCGATAATTTTTTCAGAGTATTTTAATGCTGGATGGTGAATTGCCCCCCAAAATTATACCGTATGTTAATAAGGGAAAGTATGTAAGAAAAATTAAACAGTCTTGAAGTTTCTTGGGAGAACATAGATTTAACTGATCTTATCGCAACACAAGCTGAATTCAACTTGAACATTATTCGATTAACATTTGTGTGTGGCCTAATGATGACACTGTAAGAGCTGAAACATGCAGTCACCCAATCTCCTAATAAGGTGTGTTGACTGATACACTCTTATATTTGAATAATTATTTTAACACAACAGGGTGAACCAGTTGAAGATGTTATAGTACTGTATGTGCCAACTGTTTTTCAAGTCTCTCCTACATTCTCACGCAAATGTGTCTCCGTCCCACCTAACTCCTACTGCAGTAAGTTCCAAAAAAAATTTCAGTACTAACACATATAATGGTCAATTATGCTTTTGGTTTGTTTTAATATTCACATTTCACATGCAACCTAGCACAGACTCTGAGCATTACAACACATGACAGTTAACGTCTAACAGATCTCATCTGCAACCTTGTAGCTCTCTCCCTCTCTCTCTCTCTCAATGTGACAGACTGCAATTCACCCATTACAATACCTGAATACTAATACACTTCAATATACAAATTGAAGAAAGTCACCCTTAAAACATACAGTGTGGAAGAAACTACAACACATCTTGTACCTAACTACCACATGAGAAGTTCACCACATAAGTAACAGGAAATTCTCATCACCTTTGCAAGCAGTGGCACATTACACTATTCATAACATAAGATTATTCTTCAGAAACTCCACCTTCAAACTGAACAAATGACAAATTTAAGGTTCTGACATCCCTAACACACAATGTAGTAAAATTAAATTACCCTACTGCACCCATTACACAAAACACAATGCTCATAAATGGTTCTTAAACTAACTAGTCTGTACCTATCAGGATGCAGCGATCTTAAATGGCATGGCAAAAGGTGAATAATGATATGCAAAGTTCTATTATCACATCAGCAACATACCCACAATGTCCAACTATGTTTATTTAAATATACCTGAACAAGAGACCACTATGAAATATCTTCTCAGTGGAGCTGAAATGACAGACTTTCTAACAGTTCAACATAACTAGTAAAAAGAAACAGGAGCATGCACTTATACTCAAAGATACTTCATGAAAGATCACAGTAACATGTTTCATACGTGCTACAAGACATTTCCACGGGACAATGCATTAAGACCCTAACCAAGACTGCCAACATGTTTCATCCATACTGCAAACTGTGGGAAGCAGATGGCAAAACAAAATCTAAGAGTCTTAAAAAAAGTTATACACATCCATACATTTATAAACAATTTACTAAGTAATACCAACTAATGCACTATACATTAAAATTATATATATTTTCACATATAACCCATCAAACCTCACAAACATTTTGATCTTTCTTAGCTAATTATCAGGGATATGTTTTATATAAATTAAGCATATATACAATATAGATATATAATTAAGTAGCTTAAAATTTTTGTCCATAAAGTGTCTAATATTATACATTTTGATGCACAAGTAAATGCACAGTTGGTTCATGAGATGTGAAACTCGTAGTGATACAGATTTTACAATTGTTCATATCAGGAGAACAGCAAGTTTTGTTATGGTAGCCGTTATGATACTGTATTATTACTGAAAAATCAGAGATCTTACACAGCAATGGATAACTATATCAGTAAGCTCAGCGACACAGTTGATGGTAATAACAGATTACTTACATAAATGTGCCCTCCCAATCTCAAACACATCATCAAACCTTCATCATCATTTCCTTCCATAACTATAAAAGTGACAAACACAAAACACATTCCCAACTTCAATCCAGCAAGCACATTAGCTGAGACAGATGGATTATCACAGTATCACCTTTTGAAAATGAATTAAGAAAGAATGGGAGAGTCAAAGAAAAGAACCATCAATATAAGAATAAATAACACTATCAGGGTATGGTGCTGGTGATGTTAATCTGCACATGCCCTTTGAAAAATTATCTGATAGATTCAGAGTTTTAGCCACATGCCACAGAGACTCTTTCTGTGGAAAACCAAAATGTTCAACATTTGCCTACACCATCAGACAAGCCACATAAACAGTTTTATGATATAAAATAACTTTACAGGCATTTATCTCATCCCATAAGTACAATAATAGAGTAGCAATGGAACAGGATTTCTAGAAGTACTTGCACCCTCCAACAATAATCAAGGCATCAAAGCCCTTCAGTTTGCCAACCAATATTTCATTAAATCACATGAGGAGTTTACTGTTATCACATAAATGGTAGCCAGCATGACATGCTGGCTACCATAACAAGAATCTGCTGTTCGTCTCATATGTACAATCACAAAATCTAAAATACTATGATATTCAAAACTCATGAAGAGCCCTGCACAAACTTCTACAACGAAATTTATAACATCTACACATTTTATGGACAAAAAATTTAATCTACTTAATTATTGGCCTATGTTTCACACATGCTTAACTGATAGGAAAAAAAACTCCCTGAAGACGATTGAAGAAAGATCAAAACGTGTAAGAGTTTTGATGGATTATACATGAAAATATACATAATTCTAACATACAGTGCATTTGTTGGAATTATTTAGTGAAAGTCTAACAGCTTTTAGAAAGAACAAAACATACTTGGCCAGTACTGCATGAAAATATGGTGACATTTTGTGATACTCTAATTCTCATGGTTGCTTTGTGTTTGTCATTCACATATTGGTCTCATGCGATGAATTCCATGATGGTTTGAGGGCCTTGTGCTTCCTTTCAACATCAGGCTCATGATCACGCTTCCTTGCTCGTTCTTGATATGGTGGTGAAACACTGCTGCTACTGGGAATATAACACATCATAACAATCAAACAATCAGAAGCTTATGTCATTACCAAAAGACAACAAAATCTGTCAACAGCTCTGCTGCTTGGTCTCCATGAAAGTGTAAACTTGAAAAACACATTTCTATCAGAAATATCTGAGTTTTACTCATGCACTGTAAAAAAATAAATGTGAACTCCTTAGACACATTCTGTAACACACTCCTTGATTTAGCACTGTCCACCAAATTTCCACATTCTAATCACCACATTTTTCTGATTTGTGCAAGATTTTTCAAACATCGACTTACCTAACATTATAAATAACTTCAGAAAACTTCACAGTAAAGACAGACAGATGTAACAGAAATATACAGGAAACACACACTGTCAAGAATACTGACTACTCCCAGATATAACAGGGGCATGTCATTCCCTCAGCACAAACTTTAATGAGCACCAAGTACAGCCATAATGTAACATGGGTTAGGCATATTTAGAGAAGCTTACAGAGCAAATGAGAGACAAATCTAGAACTACATACTGCAATAACAACATTATGTGTGCTTATATCAAATGTGTGCCATGCCAAGGCATACTGGCAGAACAGAAGACACCCTGTCCAGTCACTTTATCCTCCTCATTAAGTATCCCTCAGACAGGAGGCTGGGTCAGTCCCCACAGCCAGTTTGGACATTGCAGTTGGTAGAGTTGGTGGTAAATTCTGACAGAACTTCTTCCATCTTAGTGGATAATGTAACCGGCTTGTGAGTCAGATATTATCTAGCAGCATTCCACAGGTATCAACACATGTGAAATATTTAAAACATGAGGTGGTATGGCAGGCTACTGTTTCAGAGTTGCAAATAGCTTTTGAAGTGTTCAAGAGGCCATGACTTAAGATAGAAGACTGGAAAAACAGGCTTTAGAATCAATGAGAGTCTTGTAGCAGCCAATGTCCAACTAATATCCTAGCCTCTTACAGTAAAACTAACTAGATGCACTAATTTCTCAAATTTATTTTGGAATAAAACTCCACATCTTGGTAAATGACCAATTTGACACACAATTCTTTTTCTTATATTTGTTTATTCCAATTCTCTAGATGTTTCGAGCAACCAAGTGCTCATCATCAGGAGTGTCAATTGTATCAATACGACCTTGGGTATATGTCACTGAAAACAGTTGAATGGTCCAAAATTACAAAAAGTTTATCTTAAAATGAGTGGTGTTACTTATAGGTGGTGATAAAATATAATAAAATGGAGTGACATGTTTTGCATAATTTAGTTTTGTTTTGAAGATTAATAAGCGTATTTATGTCATGTACACGACATTATGCAAAACATGTCACTCCATTTTATTATATTTTATCACCACCTATAAGTATCTTAAGATAAACTTTTTGTAATTTTGTACCATTCAACTGTTTTCAGAGTGACACATACCAGGGGTTGTATTGATACAACTGACTCTCCTGATGATGAGCACTTGGTTGCTAGAAACATGTAGAAAATTGGAACAAACAAATATAAGAAAAAGAATTGTGCGTCAAGTTGGTCATTTACAAAGACTGTAATGAGATGCACGGTCAGCAGAACATAAAACTCTACATGTTTCGGACAGTTCCTCTGTCCATCACCAGGAGTTTCATGCTGTACACACAGCAATGGTATATGTCATACAGGTTTTGCTGACAACTTGCGAGCAGTATCATCCTGATCCTGCTTGCAAGCTGTCAGCAAAACCTGTATGACATATACAATTGCTGTGTGTACAGCGTGAAACTCCTGGCGATGGACAGAGGAACTGTCCGAAACATGTAGAGTTTTATTCCAAAATAAATTTGAGAAATTAGTGCATCTAGTTGGTTTTACTATAAGAATATATCACGATGCATGGTCATCTGAACGTCAAATTAATATCCTAGCATCTGCATACAGATATTGAACACACACAAAGAATTGGGCAGGGCATTGATCAGGGCAGCTATTCTCTCGGCTGAGACCTGAACCCACAGCATGGTAAATATGAAACAGGAGTCAAATCTATCTTACAAAACATTTGTGAATTTACTCATGTGTGTCCACAGTTTCTCAGGTTTATTTCACACAAAAACATTGACTGTGATGCTGAAATTACAATTCAGGTGCCACATGCAAATCCTCAATCCAGACTCAGCTGTATAAACACAAACAGTCCTATGGCAAAGTAATCTGTCTGGTGCCAGTGTGTCTTTAATACTACAATGTAACAAATATATCCAAATAACAATAATGGAAAATCCACACAAAATCATAGAACAACATGTTTCTTAAATACACAACTTGTTTAGGAACTGACATAAATATTCGATTAATACAGAATGATTTATTATATTTGCACCATCTAAATAAATGTCAAAGGCCATTAATAGCCACCCACTAATCAGGATATTCAGGATGTCTACCATTTACTGGTAACTCATTCTGTCAGATAGCAACAACAGTTTTCTAGAACAACTTATTAATGCCACCTTATTCACCATTCCTACTGTTACTATTATAGAGTTCCCTAACCCAACTTTTAACACAATCGACTTCCATAATGTTCTAACATCCATCCAATTCTTCCTTGAACAGCTTAAACTTTTAAAGCCCTGCACTTACATACATGCATGCATGGAAAGAAAGAAAGAAAAGAAAAAAGGAGAGGAGAAAAAAAAAAAAAAAAGAAATTCAATATACTTACTTAAGCAACAAGGAAATTCGCTGCATTTTAAAGACTGCAATTATTATGAAACAGGTGTTATTAACATACCCACAATGGCTTAAGCAATCAGAATAACACTTTTTCACCTGGCACAATACATGTGTGCATTAATGCAGCAAAGTGGTAAGGAACAGAACTGAAATACCCTTTCAAGACATTTAATTTCCCAATTTCCCCTAAACCTCACCACACCTATCTCATCCTCCATTCCCACTCTAACAGCACAACGAGAAGCATCAATTACAATGCTCCGCTATGCAGTTTAATGGAGCCTCCTGCTAAATCCTCCCTCTTGATTAAAATATTCTTTTCACCCTATGGTCAAATATCCTCAAACTAGACAAGGCACAATGTTATCAGGATCTACAATGATCATTTTGTAAATATTTATCTATAATGTTAACAGGCTTTAAACATGTTATTTACATCAACAAGTTTAGGAGCAGGAGTATGAACACTGGCATAAAATTTAATACACTGATTGCCAAACCAAATGATTTCTTTCTTTCTTTCTTTATTTCTTTTTGTATGTAGTGTACGCATAAACACAGAAGAATATGGCATGTGATATCATCAATGTTACTACAGTGAAATGATCTACACAGTTACTTCTGAACTAACAAATCGTATCAAAATATTTAAAAAGAAAATCTATTCTGGTTACTGAAAAGTCAAAAATCTTATACAGCAGCGAATAACTATATTAGTAAGCTCGGTGAGACATTTGACAGTATTCCAGATTACTTACATAAATGTGCCCTCCCAGTCTGGAACACATTATCAAACCTTTATCAATATTTCCTTCCGTACCTGTAAAAGTGACAAACACAAAACACATTCCCAACTTCAGTCCAGCAAGCACATTAGCTGAGACAGATGGAGTAACACAATAAGTATCACCTTTTGAAAACAAATGGATTAACAAAGAATTGGACAGTCTAAGAAAAGAACCATCAATACAAGAATAGATAAGGCAATCAGGCTATGGTGGTGGTGATGTTAATCTACACATGCCCTTTGAAAAAATATCTGATAGATTCAGAGTTTTAGCCACATGCCACAGAGACAATTTCTATGGAAAACTAAAGTGTAAAACATGTGCCTACACCATCATATAAGCCACATAAATGGTTTTATGATATATAACAACTCTGCAGACATTTTATCTCATCCTGTAAGTACAATAATACAGTGGTAATGGAATAGGATTTCCAGAAGTACACAATGAAGAATTTGCACCCTCAAACAATAATCAAGGCATCAAAGCCCTACCACATGAAGAGTTCACTGTTTTCAAAAATATAGTCTACTATGAAGCAACCAGCACACCCAGAAGTATACATCATCTACAAAGGAACATCCTGTGACTTGAAAACTGTGGTATTTGCCTGAAATCCTGACTTATATGCAACAAGAATGTGACATCCTTTGAAACATCTCCACGAATAATTACATTAACAAAACCAACCAAAAGCATATAAACATTTAAGAGTATATATTATATTACACACATAGTATGCCTCCTGCATGTTTCGGCCACTCTTGTGGCCTTCCTCAGGGAGGTGCAATACAAAGGCATACTATGTTACTATGTTTATAATATAAGATACTCTTAAATGTTTATATGCAATTGTTGTTTTTGTTACCATATCTAATCAGCTTAATGCATGGTCGTGGATTATTGAAAATCACCTGAACTTTATACTGCACACCCCATATGTTAATTCCAATATGCATATGTGCTATGTCTTAACCTTTCAATACCTTAAACATACAGAGCACTGGTACATCCACAACTCTGATCAATCATCCTATGAACTCTTTAAAGCCCAGAGGTAACTAAATGTACCACCTGCAGTAACATTAACTATGCATTTCACCATACTGTATTTATGTGCATCTACTGCTTATAAGAATGAACAGTGATCATTTCCCTATACAGCATCTACTGGCTTTCCAGTATTGCACACATATCATTCTAAGTCTTATATATAATTTAGACGAATAACTTCAAAGGATTAAATCCTGTATCTTTGTAACTGTATATGAAGAGAAAACAAGAAGCTTTTGATCTTTGTATGGTTAGTTGAACTCTAAAATTACAATACTTGTGTATCACAGTATCTCTGAAAAGCATTAGATTGGTTTCTGCAGTGAACATTTTAAGGATTATTATGTCATAATGAACTACTACAGCACTGTAATATTAATACATGCCCACACACTACTATTTCTAAATGAAGAGCTTTCGGAGTTCAGTTTACCATTATTTTTACAGCAGCAAAGAGGGGTCACCAGCACAATTCTGGATAGTATTCTATACATAACAAGAAACTATATATAAAAAGTGAGGAATCTAAATAATTCACTCTGACATGTGGCAGTTTATGTAAAATATTACATTTTCTGGTTTAAAATGTATATGTCCTCTGTCTCTAGCAAACAGTAAAATACAACCAATAAACTCCAAACTCCACGGATCAGTCTGTGGTATCCTAAGAACAGTCACACTTAAGTGCCATGAAGAGCAATGCAAGGTTAAGCACATACTGCCAAGTTTTGGGAAATAGCTAATTCAGTAGTTAATGTATGAACTACCCGTGTGCTTGTCAACTAACTTACGCTGCACAATACAGTAACATAACATCATCATAGCAAAAGCCTAATCTTCTACAACCTGTTATGAACTGGTTTACCATTACACCATGTTAGAGTAACTGGAAGTTAAATTTATGATGGTGCAAAGAATACTGTTTAGAATGTATCATTCAGGGTGTCTGAAAACCAAACACATTTCATATGGGTTACATTACACTGAAAACTCAAAGCATTACAATCATGCCACCATTCGTCAAGTTTGGCCAGCACAGTCTCATTCTTACCTCAAAGGTGCTGGTGAGGAACGATGGCTTCTGCGATCATATGATGATGGTAAATAACTTCGTGATCTATGACGGGAGCTATGTAAAACAAAACCAAATTGCTCAAGTGACCAGGAAAGAAATTCAAGTTAGCAAAATGATAAACAAAAAATAAACACATTCAATTACAAGAAATCATGCAAAGAATGTGATCAAGATGCAGACATAAAAAGAACACACACACACACACACTACACATTAATAACCAGTAAGCTGAAATTTGTTAAATCAGTATTGTATTGAAATCAAACAAAATCCCAAATAAAAAGGAAATTACAACCTCTCATAATTCAACTGTTTCGCAACTGAGATTCTGTATAAATACGGCAACCTTTGCCTAAGTTAATAACGTTAATGCATATACAGGGTGTCCCAGGAGGAAAGGACCTAACTTCGGGAGAGTGTTCCTTAGGTCAAACTATACCGATATAACCCAAAACACCTATATCCAAAGTTCAATGGTTACGGAGATATTGG